>Ga0209312_1000052_pt1 | contig 127905 bp, 122 predicted proteins | sample BioC13SIPDNA_4_FD_185744 | JGI IMG/M metagenome (GOLD analysis project Ga0209312, IMG submission 185744) | Anaerobic biogas reactor microbial communites from Washington, USA - Biogas_R1_B C13 SIP DNA (SPAdes) (version 2) | ecosystem: Engineered > Bioreactor > Anaerobic > Unclassified | place... | reverse complement strand
CACCTGGGGCTGCTATCACTGCTGACAACGGTTCGTCAGCCCTTATGATTATCTGAACCGCCGGATACGGAACCGTACGTCCGGTGGTGTGGGAGGACGGGGGCCGTGAGGCCCCCTCCTACCCGATCATGCCCCTTATTATCGAGCGCAGGAGACAGCGACCATGAGCGACATCCACTCACCCGCATCGCAGTTGAATTCCCAGAGCAGCCGCACGCTCTCCATTCTTGTCGAAAACAGGTTCGGGGTCCTTTCCCGGATCACCGGGCTTTTCAGCGCCCGGGCCTACAACATCGAAAGCCTCACCGTGGCGCGCACCTCGGACCCCGGCCTTTCGAGAATCACCATGGTCGTACGCTGTGAATCGCTCCTGGCCCAGCAGATCCTGAGACAGGTGGAAAAACTGCCCGACACGGTGGAAGCCGCCGACCTGACCGAATCCAACTGCGTGGAACGCGAGCTGGTCCTGGTCCGGGTGAGGGCCCCGGAAGGGAAACGGACCACCCTGCTGACCGAGGCGGAGATCTTCCGGGCCCGCGTCGTGACGGCGACGCCCGACAATTACGTGTTCGAGGTCACCGGGGACTCGGGAAAGGTCGACGCGTTTCTCGATGTCGTCCGCCCCTACGGCATCGACGAAATGGTGCGCACCGGGAAGGTGGCGCTGCGCAGAAATCTCTCCCCGAAAAACGGGGACGCCGATCCGGTCCAGGCCGGCCAACCGAAATAGGAAAGGAAAATCGAGATGACGGAACAACAGGAGCAGCAACCCCATCCGATGGCCGGAAGACGTATGACCGGCGCGGAGATGATCATCCAGGTCCTGGCCCAGGAAGGGGTCGATACGGTATTCGGCTACACCGGGGGGGCGATCCTTCCCACCTACGACGCCATTTTCCGCTACAACGCCGAGCGCCAGGACCGCCGCAACGAGCAGATCCAGCTGATCGTCCCCGCAAACGAGCAGGGGGCCGGGTTCATGGCGGCGGGTTACGCCCGCGCCAGCGGCAGGGTCGGCGTCTTCATCGTCACCTCGGGGCCGGGCGCGACCAACAGCGTGACCCCCATCCGGGACTGCATGGCCGATTCGGTCCCGGCCGTGCTGATCTGCGGACAGGTCGCCCGCGCCGCCATAGGCACCGACGCGTTCCAGGAAGCCCCGGTGTTCAATCTCATGAGCCCCTGCGCCAAGCACGTGTTCCTGGTGGAGGAACCCGAGGAACTGGAAGCGACGGTGCGCACCGCGTTCGAGATCGCCCGCAGCGGCCGGCCCGGTCCCGTCGTCATCGACGTTCCCAAGGACGTTCAGAACTGGGAGGGGGTGTTCCGAGGAGAAGGAACGCTCCACTTCCGCGGCTACGAGAATCGGATGAGGGAACTCGCCCAATCCCGCCTGTCGGAGGAGTCCTGCGCCGAATTCTTCGAGCTCCTCGGCAAGAGCGAACGCCCGCTGATCTGCGCCGGCGGCGGCATCATCTCGGGCGACGCGGCCGGACAGCTGCGCGCGTTCGTGGAAAAGTTCCGGATCCCGGTGGTGACCACCCTGATGGGAATCGGCAGCGTGGACACCACCGACGAGCTGTCGCTGCACATGCTGGGCATGCACGGCATGGCCTACGCCAACTACGCCGTGATGGACTGCGATTTCCTGATCACCCTCGGCGCCCGCTTCGACGACCGGGTCGCAGGGAAGGTGCAGGAGTTCGCGCCGAAGGCGAAGATGCTGGCCCACATCGATATCGACGCGGCCGAGATCGGCAAGGTCAAGACGGTGACCTGGTCCCACGTGGGTCCGGCCCGCGAGGCCCTGGAAGACCTCATGCGCGGCGGAAACGATTTCCGGAAAGACTTCTCGAAGTGGCTGGAGCACGTGGGCGACCTGAAACGGGAACACGCGCGCAATTACAACCGCGAAACCCCGGCCATTCAGCCCCACCATGTGCTCGAGTGCCTGAGCGGGATCACGAGGGGGGAGGCCATCGTGGCGACCGGCGTGGGGCAGCACCAGATGTGGGCGGCCCAGTACCTGGACATCCGGCACCCCCGCTCGCTCCTGACCAGCGGGTCGATGGCCACCATGGGGTTCGGGCTTCCGGCCGCGATCGGGGCCCAGTTGGCCTTTCCCGACCGCCTGGTGATCGACGTGGACGGGGACGGCAGCATGCGCATGAACCTGGGGGAACTGGAGACGGCGACCACCTACAACCTGCCCGTCAAGGTGCTCGTGCTCAACAACTGCGGGGACGGCATGGTGCGGCAGTGGCAAAAGCTCTATTTCGGCAACCGGTTTTCCGGTTCGGATAAGTCTCTGAGGCAGAAGGATTTCGTCAAGACGGCCGAAGCCGACGGCTTCAAGTTCGCCCGCCGGCTCAGCGACAAGTCGCGGCTCGAGGAGACGCTGGAGGAATTCATCGCCTTCGGCGGCCCCGCGTTCCTGGAGGTCATGATCGATCCCGAGGCTTGCGTCTACCCGATGGTGGGCCCCGGAATGGGCTACAAGGAGATGATCACCGGCGATTTCATCGCGGGACGGAACCCGGAGGAGGACCTCCTGGCTGGAGCCCCCCCCTCCGATTCGTTCTAGACTGGTATACTGGTGAACAGGCAGTCAAGGTCCATTCGCGAGGAGTAGAGCTATGGCACAGATTACGTTCAAGGGAAACCCGGTCCACACCGCCGGGACCCTCCCCGAAAAAGGCTCCGACGCCCCCGGTTTCTCCCTGGTCGCATCCGATCTTTCCATGATTGCGCTCGCCGACTTCGGGGGGAAAAAGGTGGTCCTGAACATCTTCCCCAGCATCGACACCTCCGTATGCGCCGCTTCGGTCAGGCGCTTCAACGTCGAGGCGGCAAAACTGGAAAACACCGTGGTGCTCTGTATTTCCCGGGACCTGCCCTTCGCCCAGAAGAGATTCTGCGCCGCGGAGGGGATCGCCAACGTTCTTACCGGGTCCGAATTCCGGGACAGCGCCTTTTCGGACGCCTACGGGGTGCGGATGAGCGACGGCCCCCTGGCGGGGCTTCTTTCCCGCGCCGTGGTGGTGATCGATGAAGGGGGCAAGGTCCGGTACACCGAGCAGGTGCCCGAAATCACCGAGGAACCGGACTACGAACGGGCGCTCGCGGCCATAAAATCCTGAGATCGCGGGGGGGACCGGCCTAAACAATCCCCCTGTTTTGCCGATAGGATAGGCCATGACGCGAAAAAAGCAGGAAGAGCGGGAACTGTGCGCCGACCTGGTCAAGCTCCAGTGGGAAAACGACTCCGGCTCCCTGCAGAGCGAATGGGCCATTCTGAGCGATATCTCCCCGTCGGGCGCCTGCCTGGAGGTCGAGATCCCGATCGAGCCGGAGACCGTCGTCGGGCTCCAGTTCGCCAACGAACAGTGCCGCGCGCGCGCCAAGTACTGCAGATTCGACAAGGTGAACTACCTGCTCGGGGTGGAGTTTGAAGACGGGTACCGCTGGTCACGTCGGAGATTCAAACCCGAACACCTGACGCAATTCCGCCTGCGCCGGGTGAAGGCGGACGGCTGACGCCCGGTTTCTCCCCGGGGACAGGAAAAGGTTTGTCGGGGCCCCGATAACTTGCTATCCTTCCCCCCATGTGTTTTTCGGGTTCCCGGATCTCGATCCGTTCGTTTTTCAAGACCAGGCGTATCCTGCTGCCCGCCCTGCTGCTCATCCTGGGGATCGCACCGATTCTGCCCGCCCAGGGTTCGCCGGGTCGCATCCTGGGAGGCTCCCGGAATTCCCCGGTGAGAATCGACGTCTTCTCCGATTTTCAGTGCGCCGCGTGCCGCGAGCTTTTTCTCAACACCATCAAACCGATTCTCAAGGAGTACTCGGCCAGGGACAAGGTGTGCGTCGTCTACCACGAATATCCGGTTGCGGGCCACACGCTGGGGCTCGCGGCCGCCCGCTACGTCGAGGCGGCCCATCGCCTGGGGCTCCCCCGGCTCCTGGCCGTCATGGAATCCATTTTCCTGGACCAGGCCGCCTGGGCCCGTACCGGCAACCTGGACGCTTCCGTGGCCAAAGCCATGCCGCCGGCCGATTTCTCGAGACTCAAGCAGATCATGCAGGACCCTCGCATCGGGGCCGAGGTGAACCGCCACATCCAGTACGCCCGGCAACAGAAGATCCAGGCCACCCCCACCCTGATCATCCGCGCCGCGGGGAAGGAAGAGAGGGTCGACGGCTACATCCCCTATCCCGTAATGAAGCACTTCATCGGCAGGTACGTGAAATAACATGGCGTGGCGCTTTCTGCATTGGGCGTGCCGCATTCTGCTCGGCGCCCTTTTCCTCTACAGCGGTTATATCAAGATAGCCCAGCCGTTGCAGTTTTCGGCCGCCGTCGCCGGGTACCAGGCGGTCCCCGAGACCTGGATCTGGCCGATCGCGCAATATTTCCCCTGGCTGGAGGTGGCGCTCGGGATCGGTCTGCTCGCGGGGTGGAAGCTGCGTCATGTCGCCGGCGCCGCCGCGCTGCTGCTTCTGTTCTTTTCGGTCCTGCTCACGGTGACCTGGTTGCGCGGCATCCAGGCCAACTGCGGGTGCCTCAGCTTCGACGACCCCATCTCCCCCGCCACCATCGCCCGCGACAGCCTTTTGCTGATCCCGGCGCTCTACCTGCTCCTGGAAGGCTGGTTGAAAAACTCCCTTGCGGGCTCCCCATCCCCTCCCCCGTCGGCCGCATAGGATATAGGAACGGGCCGCGGACACACCCCTCCCTTCGGGCGAACGGACCCGCGGGCCCGCGCGGCGCCGGCCGCGGACCGCGCAGGCACACCTCTCCCCTGGCGCCGCGGCGGCGCTGAAAACAAAGACGATGAGGCATTCACAGAGATAACAACAGCGCTGGAAGGAGCGAGTCCTTGAGATTCACTTATCCGCTGTAGGATCAGAAGGTGCTACTGGTCCGGATCCGGGATCCGTCACAACCCGTTCGACTTCAATCGAACAGTCCTTCAGTAACGCAACAAGAGCTCCGATTGCGGCCAGGACGGGCGCGATCACCGTACCGACGACTCCCGCCGTCAATGGAAATTCCGCCACAATCCGCTCTCCCTGCTTAATGACAACCCGCCGTGCATTACCTTCCTGCACAACCTGTCTCAGCTTGTCCAGCAATTCGCTCCCCTGGAGTTTGATCGTTTCCCAGATCTTTTTGTCCTGCATCTTCCTCTCCATCCGAGGGAAACCCTCTGCTCCCGGCGACGAACCGCCGTCATTATCCCGCTACTTCCGGCTCCGCGTAACGCGCGCCTTCTTGGCCGTCCCCTTTTTGATCGGGTCCCAGCGCCGGCGGATGTTTTCGCGCCCCATCTCTCTCAACCTTCGAGCGCCCTTGGACAACCCCAGGCGATGCCCCTTGAATACCACGGAGGACACCTTGCGCCCGAGAATACCCGCGATTTCCGCATTGCTGTGCGTGCGGTAGAGGCGTTTGAGCAGGGCGACCTCCTCCTTGGTCCAGCGGGGACGCACCTGGCCCGTCTTCACTTTGCTTTTCTTTATCTTTGTTGGCAATTCAGTAGCTCCTTTATTTTTCCATCAGCTATTCCTATCACTAGGAATTTGCTTAATTAACCATAGCGTTTTTGCAACTGTATTTCAATCACCAAATGCATTAAAATGTGTAAAAATTGCAGGCATTGGAGATTAGGTTGTTTTGTAAGTTTTAGTAATTATAGGTATATGAAACGCTTGTATTTCCGGGAAACACCCCCTGCCGAATATCTGGACCCCCGCCGCGCCTCGGCGTTCCGCCGCCGGCTCCTCCGCTGGTACCTTGACAATCGACGCGTCCTCCCCTGGCGGGACACCCCCACCCCCTACCGGGTCTGGATTTCGGAAATCATGCTGCAGCAGACGCAGGTCGGCACGGTGCTTCCCTATTACGACCGGTTCCTCCAGCGATTCCCCGACATCCCCTCCCTGGCGAGGGCCTCCGAATCGGACGTCCTCCAGCGCTGGGCGGGCCTGGGTTATTACGGCCGGGCCCGCCGCCTGCACCAGGCGGCCCGCATCCTGTGGCCCGCCCGGCAGGGGAAATTCCCGGAGGAGTACGAGGCCGTTCTCGCGCTGCCCGGGATCGGCCCCTACACCGCCGGGGCCATCTGCTCCATCGCCTACAACCAGCCCCGGCCCGTGGTCGACGGAAACATCCGCAGGGTCCTGGTCCGTCTCCTCCGCATCGGCGGGAAGGTCCGGGAAGGCTTTTTCTGGGACCAGATGACGGCCCTGCTCCCCCCGAACCAGGCCTCCTCCTTCAACCAGGCGATGATGGAACTGGGAGCCATGGTCTGCACCCCGCACCGGCCGCAATGCGGCTCCTGCCCGGTGGCGCGGGTGTGCCGCGCCCTGGAATCGGGAAACCCCTCCCGTGTTCCCGTGAAACACCCCCGCGGCAGCCGGCCGGTGCATCTCCTGGTGCTCCTCCTGGAAAAAGAGGGGCGCGTCCTGCTGGCTTCTTCCGGCAAACCCGGCTTCATCCCCGGCGCCTGGGGCCTGCCCTGCCGCGTCCTCGCGGATGCAGCCTCGGCCGAAAGCGAGGCCGCCCGGCTGATCCGGGAGATTACGGGCCGCGCCGTGAGCCCCGTCCCCCTTCCCCCGTTCCGCCACGCGATCACGCATCGCCGCATCACCGTCCATCCGTTCGGGAGCACCGCGGAGCCGACGACGGTCCAGGGAGGGGGCTATCAATGGGTTAACCGAAAGCGGGGAAAGGACAGAGTCCTCTCCTCGCTGTTCCGGAAGGCGCTCGAGGCAGGGGCCGGGGCGGGCGCCTGACGCGTCAGACGCCGGGAGCCGCCCCGGGGGCCGGCCCCTGAGGCATGCGGGGCGTTCGGTGGGCGGGACCCGGCGGGGGGCCGAAGCGGCGGTCCCGGCCGTCCGGGGACCTCCACCGCTTGATATCTTCGAGATAATCGGCGAATTTCTTCTGCTGGGCCGCATCCAGGATGGAGGAGATCTTCCGGTTGGTCTCGGCAAGCACCGCCTCGATCCGGGGCTGCTGCTCCGTCTGCAGGGCGTCCAGTTGCCTGCGCGATTCCTTCATGATCTCCCCGAAACGGGCTTCCTGCTCGGGCGTCATCTCGAGCAGTTCCGGCAGCCTCCGGTGCCCCCGGGGGGGAGGGGGGCTTCCCTGCGGATGCGCCCACCCCGGACCGGGATGCGTCCTCGACCAGAAAAAGGCTCCTCCGGCCCCCAGCAGGGAGCCGAGGAGAAAGACGGCGATCAGGATCGCCCAGGCACGCGCGCGGTCTCTCACCCCTATTCCTCCAAGGGAACCAGTTGCAGGAGCAGCTCGCTGTCGTTCTGAACCAGCAGCCGGCCCGCCAAATTGCTCGATTCCGCCTCGTTCAGGAGCTTTTCATACTCCGTATAGGCCGAAACGGTGCGGTTTACGGGCAGGAGCCAGAGAAATGCGAAGAGCAGAACCCCCGCCGCCGCCGCCGCCACGGCCGGCTTGGGCCGGAAACAGGACGCGATCAGCGCGTCCCAGGCCGGGGCGCGCTCGAACGCCCTGCGGGCGATCCGCGAGGCCAGGTCGACCGGCTGGATCTTTTCCGCCTTCAGGATGAAGACGAGGTTGTCAAGCATCCGGAGCCTCGACCCGCAGTCGGGGCAACCGGCCAGATGGGACTGGAACCTCTCCCGCGCGGCATCGTCCAGCTCCCCGTCCCGGTAGAGGTCAAACAGGGCGCACTCACGCTTCATCGCTCCCGCTCCTTTGCGCCGCAGCCTCGAAGGTAGGCGCGAAATTTCCTCTGAAGTTCCGCCCGGGCCCGGGAAACCCTGACCCGGGCGGCCACCTCGCTCGTCCCCAGGGCGGCCGCCACCTCGCCGTAGTCCTTATCGTCCACTTCACGCAAAATGAATGCCGCCCGGTACTTGGGATTCAGCCCGTCAAGCAGGGCCCGGGCCACCCGGGCATAGCCTTCGGAATCCTCCACCCCCGGGCCCGCCGATACCGGGCCCCGCTCCATGGAAAGGTCCCGCAACAGCCTCTCCTGCTCGTGCTCCCTTAGCTCGGACCAGAGCTGCACTTTCCGGCTCCTTTTTCTCCGCAGCTGATCGATGCAGTAATTGGTGGCGATGCGCGCCACCCACGGGCCGAAAGGATACCGGCGGTCGAATTTCCCGAGCGCGGCGAAGGCCCGCAGGAACACCTCCTGGACCGCATCCTCGTTCTCGGAGGAACTTCCCAGCACCCGGTGCACCGTCCCCCAGACCGCGGACTGGTACCGGCGCACCAGCTCCGCGAAAGCCCCCTCGTCCCCCCCGAGCGTCCTCTCGATCAGTTCGGAATCCGACGGATCCATCATGCTCACTGATTATTTACGAAAAAGGGGCGGGTTGTTACAAAAATCGGACGGGGCGCGGGAGCCGTCCCGGGGCGCGCGGGATCAGTAATGGATGTGGAGGTGATTGCTCACGATGCGCCGGACCCCGGGCCGGATGGCGTCCCAGCGGACCGATCCGCTCTTGCGGATGATGAGGATGCGCTGGTCGAGCGTCACCTCGTCCACTCCCGGGAGGTCGAAAAGCTCCTTGAGCAGGCCGTCGTCGGTGACCGGTATTTCCAGGCGGCTCCGGTACTGTCGCTGGGTTTCCGATATCTTCGTCCCGAGATAGAAAAGACCGACATCGGACGCGTCGCTCAGGGCCTCGGAGACGACCCCGAGGTCCGATTCCTCCTCGATGACCTGGTTGCGGGTACCGTAGTGGCGGAATACGAACGTCACGAGGATCCCGAGCGCGAGGATGAGACCCAGGAAAAACAGGAGATTGGTGACTTCGTATTTCCTGAGGCTCTTCCGGCCGGATCCAGGACTCAAGTCAGCCTCCGTTTCGGCGCATCCCGCGCCATGGCCCAAGGACTATTCGTAACGGAGACACTCGATCGGGTCCAGGTTCGAGGCCTGGACCGCCGGGTAGATGCCGAAAATCAACCCGATAACCGAACTGACGCCGAAGGACAGCCCCACCGAAGCGGCGGTGATTATGGTGTTCCACCCCGAAAAAGCGGCCACCGCCTTCGAAATGCCGTAACCCAGGCCCACCCCGATGATGCCGCCCGCCAGGCTGATGGCTACCGCCTCGGCCATGAACTGCATCCGGATATCGAGCTTCTTGGCGCCGATGGCGCGCCGCAGCCCGATCTCGTTGGTCCTCTCGAGGACCGAGGCCAGCATGATGTTCATGATGCCGATGCCGCCGACCAGGAGCGAAATGCTGGCGATGGCGCCCATGACGACGTTGAAGATACCCTGGGTCCGCTGGTTCTGTTCCAGCAGCTTTTCCGGCACCACGATGGAATAATCGTCCACGTAGTGGTGCATCACCGACATCAGGTTGTTGATCGTCGACGCCTGTTCCTTGATTTCGGCGTCGTCGGCGATCCGGATGACGATCTCGTTCAGCTCGTTCTCGACGCTCTCGGTGTCGAACTTGCGGATCGCGGTGGTGATCGGGATGTAGATGTCGTTGTTGGGATTCTGGATCTTGACCCCCTCGAACTCCTGCTTTTCGACCGTGGCGTCGGCCAGGATCCCGACCACCTTGAACCAGACATCGTTCACCTTGATCTTCTCGTTCAGCACGTCCCCGAACCCGAACAGCTTCTGCTTGGCCGCGATGCCGAGCACGCAGACCTGGGCGTTCGCTTTCTCGTCTTCCTCCAGGAAGAAAGCCCCCTGCAGCAGCTTCAGGTTCTGGATGACGGGGTAGGTGCTCGAAACCCCGAGCACCCGGCTGTCGCTGCGCGCCTTTTCCGAATTCACCTGGTAGGTCTTCACCAGCCTCGAGGCGGAGATCAACGGCTTGGGTTTGAGGATCGACTCGAGCGCCTCCACGTCCCGCATGCTGACGCCGAGCGATTCCGTCCGGATCTGCTGGAGCTCTTCCGTCTTGAATTCCTTGGCCTGGATGATGATGTTCCGGATGCCGAAGCTGGCGATGGTGCGCAGGCTCTCCTCCTCCGCCCCCGCGCCGATCGAGAGCATGGCGATTACGGCGCCGACTCCGAAGATCATGCCGAGCATGGTCAAAAAGGACCGCAGTTTGTGCCTTCCCAGACTCGCCAGGGCGCCGATCATCGTTTCCATCGATAACATAGGAATCCAGCCTCGTACAAAAATGCGCTTGCCTAGTTCACTGCCAGACGTACCGTTTGCAGCAACACCCGCTCCGGAAAATCTATCTCGGCGGCCCGCCCCGCATCATCCGCATCATGCCGCCCGGAGGCATGCCGGGCATGCCCGGCATCCCGTTCTGCTGCCCCCCCTTGTTGAAATCGGGAAGCGTGAGCTTGCGCCCCCCCTTGGGATCGGCCAGAGCGATCATCTCCCCCTCCTCGACCCCCCCCAGGATCACGGCTTCGCCGTGGGAACTGAGCCCGGTGTCGACCGGACGTTCCACGAATTCCCCCTCTTTGCGCACGTATACGATGTTCCCGCTCTCCCTGGCCACCACGGCGCCCGAGGGAACGACGAAGACCGATTCGTACTTTTCCAGGATCACGTCCCCGCGCAGGTTCATCCCGGGACGGATCCGTTTGAGGTCCCCGCCGGCATCGGAAATACCCACGTCGCAGGTGAAATAGCGGAGGGGCGAGTTGCGCTCCAGCGACGACGCCACGGAGGAAACGGAGGTGATGGCGCCGTTGAATTCCTTTTCCGGAATCGCGTCGAGCTTGATCACCACCGGCTGCCCCTTCTCCAGGCTCCCCCCGTCCCTCTCGAGGACGTAGATGCGGGCCTGCAGGACATCGAGGTTGATCACCTCCACGATCACCTGGCCGGGATGGGAATTGTCCCCGATCTGGGGATCCTCCCGGCGGTCCCGGCGGTACAGGACCAGGCCGTCCACGGGGGCCAGCAGCTCGAGCGAGTTGAGGGTCTCCCGGATCATGGAAATTTCCGACTGGGCCTTGTTCCTCTCGATGGCCAGGATCTGCTGGTCGGAGCGGGCGATCCGCTGCTGCGTCTTCCCCTTGCTCTTGAGGAATTCGATCCTTTCCCTGGCGTAGCGGGCGTCGGCCTGGGCGGTGATGATGTCCCACTTGGAGAAGATCGACTCGTCCTGCGGCATGACCGTCATCGCGTAGTCGTATTCCTCCTCCGCATCCTTCCGGTCGATGCCGAGCACCGTCTCCTCGGTTCCCTGCTGCAGCGTCTTGATTTGGGTGTTCTGCTGGTTCGCCTCCAGCGTGTTCTGCTGCTTTTCGAGCGTCAACCTGGCGTCGGTGCTGTCGAACCGGACCACCGGCTGCCCCGCCCTGACAAAGGACCCTTCGGGGATGAGCCAGGAGATGGTCAGGCTTCCCGAGGAGGTGTTGGGGGTGGCGACCGGCGTCGTTTCCATCCCGACGATCTCGCCGTTGGAAGTCACCTTGAGGGAAAAGGCCTGCCGCACGAGCTCGGTGACGGGGATGGGGTTTTCGTCGGCCGCGGCGAAAACCCTGGAGATCCGGCTGGACAGGCTGCCGCGGTAGAGGAAGAGCAGCACGCCGCACGCCACAAGCACCGCCAGGGCCGCCAGCCTCCCCAGGTTCTTCTTCCATGGACTCGACATCGGTTTCTGAGCTTCGCCGCTGTATTTCATAGCATACCTCGTTGTTACACCACCGGTCGCGACCGGATCTTTTCGTTGGCCTCGAGCCCGGCCTCCACCACGGCCGTCATCCCGTCATTGGTGCGCAGGCTGATCTCGCGCCATTCGAGTTTTTTGATTTCCGGCTTCCACACCTGGACGTAGGACCGCCCGTCCCGCTCCTGGATGCTGGAGAGCGGGATGACCACGACCTCGGGATATTCGCCCACGCGGATCTGCGCCTTCAGGTTCATGCCGGGACGCAGCAGCTTCGTATCCAGGTCGTCCATTTCCAGGTAGGCTTCGATCACCTTCTGCGGCCGGTCGAAGGTGGCCTGCTTCAGGATGGTCCCGATGCTCACGATCTTCCCGACGAAGGAGCGCCCCCGGACGGCGTCGACCGTGATGTTGGCCTCCTGCCCCACCCGGATCTTGCCGGAATCGATCTCGTCGATCTGGATCTTGGCCCGGATGCTCGACAGGTCCGGGATCTCCATGACCGCATCCATGGCGAAAACGTTGCTCCCGATCTCCGTCGCCTCGTTGTTCCAGTTGCGCTTGTAGATCACGACTCCCGCCACCGGCGCCCTCACGGTCAAGGAATCCATGGCGTCCATCAGGTCGTCCATCCGGCCACGGTAATGGCGTTCGTTGCTGCGCGATATCTGCAGGTCGAGCTGGCCGCTTTCGGTCTTGTACCCGACCTTCTGTTCCAGCAGTTCGACATTTCTCTTCGCGGCGTCCCGCTGGATCCGCGTCTGCTCGATCTCGATTCCGCTCACGAGATCGACCTGGGAGCTGAGCTTGACCTCCAGCTTCTCCAGGTCGGACTTCGCCTGCTCCAGCGAGAGCTTCAGGTTCTTGAGCTGGATGTCGGTGTCGGACCGCTTCTTCTGCCGTTCCTCCTGGACCCGCTGGAAATTGGCGGTCTCGTCCCGCAACCGCGAGGTGATCTCCGAGGTGTCGAACTCCATCAGGAAATCCCCTTCGGACACCGCGGTCCCCTCGTCCACCATGCGCATCAGCTTGAACCGCCTCTCGCGGCGGATCTGGGGCGGGCCGACGCTCACGCTCCTGGATGCCTCCAGCACCCCGGTGGCGTTGATGATCACGGGAAAGTCGACCCTCTGGGCCGTGATCAGGTCCTTGTCGCCGACGTTCGCGGAAACGCGCCGGGAACGATAAAACCAATACCCCGCCCCGGCCAGGATCACGATCAGCGCCAGCAGGACGATGCGTTTCTGATTCTTCATTTGGATACCTCCGCCTCATGCTGCGCCGCGATCAGCCGGTCCCCCGTCTTCACGCCGGAAAGGACCTCGACCAGCTGGTCCCCGACGGCGCCGATTTCGACGAACTCCTTCTTCGCCTGCTTGAGATCGGCCCCCTTGAGCACGAACTGGCGCCCCTGGTTGTCCACCCCCAGGTAATCCCTAGGGATCGCCGTCGCACCCCCGGCCAGGACCAGGGGCACGTCCACCTGTGCCGTCATCCCGGGCTTCAGCATGTCGACATCCACCCTGTCCAGCCGGACGACGGTCTGGAAAACTTTCTGATCCGAGGCGAAGTTCTTCCTGCCGGCCACGCTGGTGAGCGATTCGATCACCCCCTCGACCTCGTAGCCCGGCAGCGCGTCGAACCGGACGCGGCATCGCTGCCCGGGCGACAGGTTGCTGTACTCCGTGTCGTAGACGAATCCCAGCACCTGCATGCTGGACAGGTCGGGGAGGCTGGCAACCTCCATTCCGGGGAAGATGCTGTCCCCGGTCTGGACCTTCCGGTTGCTCGCCCAGTTATCGCCGTAGATCAGGATGCCGTCCTGCGGCGCGTCGATTTTGAGCAGCTTCATGTCGCTTTCGATCTTTTTCAGGTTGATCTCCGCCTGGGAACGGTTGATCTCCACCAGCGCCATTTGCGACTTGTAGCTCTTCTCGAAATTGTCCATCTGCTCCCGGGCCTTCTGCAGCGCCAGTTTCGACTTGGTGACGTTCAACTGGTATTTCTGGTAGGTGTTCGCGGGGAGCAGGTCCTTGCTGATCCTGCCGTAGAGCTCGTCCTGCTTCAGGCTCGATTCGGCCTGCGACAGCGAATTGAGCAGGTCGCAGCGTTCCGCTTCCAGGTCGGCCTTCTTCTTCTGGATATTCAGCATGGCTTCGTCCAGCGTCCGCTCCGCCTCCGACTTCTGGCTCAGCAGGGAGGAATCGTCGAACTCCACGATCCGTTCCCCCTTTTTCACCATCGATCCCTCGGGAGCCAGGTAGGTGACGGTGTTGGAAAAGCTGCTCTGAATGCGCGGGGCGCTGATCATGGTGGAGTTCCGCGCCTTCAGTTCCCCGGTGAGCACAATCTCCTTCACGATCTCCCCGGTGTCGACGACGTAGGCCGCCACCTTCCTTTCGGCCGGTTTGTCCGCCGGGGCGGGGAGCGGGTCCGAACCCTTCTTGCTCTCGAGCCCGGGGTTCTGGGCGGATGCGGTCGGCGCATATCCCGCCGAAAGGGCCAGAATCATGGCCACCAACGGCAGCGCCGCCACTCCCTTGACGATTGAATTCCGTTTTCTTTCCATACCCATCACGCGCAATCCCGATTATGGTTGTTGGATCCGGTCCGGCCGGCGGTCTCGATCACCCTAAGGCTTCAGGGTTTTGACCCATGCGGCCCATTCCTCTTCGATCTTCGCGAAATCGTCCCCCAGCACATCCGGCCGTTCAATATAATCCCGGCTTTCCGTCCCGTCCCGCGCCGTCCGGATCAGTTCCCGGACCTTTTCCACCCCCGCCTTCTCCATCAGGAAGTAGAAGAAGGTGCTGGACTGGCCGTCGAACAGCATCCGGTCCTGCTCGTCCTTGGGGATGGTCCGCTGCGGCATCCCCCCGGCCCCGCCGCTTCCGGGCCGCCCGGACCCGCCGCCCCTGGACCCTCTCTGCCCCCCCGTTCTCCCTCCGCCGGAGAAGCCGCCGCCCGGGAAACCGCCCCCGTTCATCCCCGGCGTGCCTCCGCCGGGAAAACCTCCTCCGGGAAAGCCCCCCCCGTTCATCCCGGGCATGCCGCCGCCGGGAAAGCCGCCGCCGTTCATCCCGGGCATGCCGCCGCCGGGAAAGCCGCCGCCGTTCGTCCCGGGCATGCCGCCCCCCTGGTCGAAGGACGATGCCACGAAGGGCCGGGACATGGAAATGATATCCTCGATCGGAAAGGTCTGCTCCATGTTCTGATTCAGGAACTCCAGATTCGCCTTGCCTCCCGCGGCGTACCAGGCGATCCCTATGTCCAGCCAGTCAGGCAGGGGGCTCTTGCCCATGTCGTCCAGCCGGGAGGAGCGGAACTGGATGTTTTCGTCCATGGAGGTCTGGGTCACCGCGTGGGCGATCTGCTGCACCAGGGCGGCCGCCGCCTGCTGCTCGACATTGGCCATCATCTCCGGCGGCCGCTCCCGCATCCGGTTCCTGATCTCGGCCGGGAGGTCGTCCCCCATCTGGGCCTTCATGCGCTCCATCATCTCCTGCATGCGGACTTCGGGCGTCACCACCGTTATGGACCAGCGGTAGCCGGACCGGAGAACCCGGGGCTCGAAGACCGAATCCTTCTGCTGCAGATTGGAGCAGATGAAGATGGCGCCCCTGGGCAGTTCCTCGCCCATCAGCTCCTTCAGCCGCGCGATCGCCTCGGCCGCCGGCTTTTCGTAGGGGGACACCGCCTTCCGGCTGGAGGCGAAAAAATCGATCCCCGGAACGAGATTTCGGAACGAGGCAAAGTTTTTAAACGCAACAGCCTGGGCGTTTGCCGACCCCGCGCCCAGCGGGACGGCCACGAGCAGAGCGGCAAGCAGGAATCGAAGCATGACTTTTACCCTGTCTCCTGTCAAAAAATCGAGGCGCCCCCATCGGGGAAGGCGCGTCCTGAAGCCGGTCGATCCTGACCGGTTTCGTTGTGTAATTACGTCAAAATGATGCGGCTTGTTACATACAATGGTACCCAGGCCGTCGATTGACGGTTGACCACAGCCGATTTCGGAGCGAGGATGGCAAGACAGCGCGGTTTCGGAGGAGGAAGGGGGAAGATGAAGATGCCACGGCGGGCGGGAGTTCTCTGGGCGGGGATGATGCTTCTCGGCGGGCTGTTTCTCCCGGCGGGGAACGGCGCCACATGGAGGGAGCAGAAGCTGAAGGCGGGGGATATCAGGATACGCTACCTGGATGCGGGGTCCGGCGACCGCACCCTGGTTTTCATCCCGGGATGGACGATGCCGGCCGAAGCCTGGCAGGAGCAGATCCCCTATTTCTCCGCCCGCGGCTTCAGGGTGCTGGCCCTGGATCCCCGCAGTCACGGGGAGACCACGAAGACCGAGCAGGGGAACACCTACCGCCAGCAGGCGGCCGACCTGCACGCGTTCCTGCAGGAGCTCAAAATCGAGCATTCCTACCTGGTGGGCTGGGGCGCGGGGGGGACGGCCCTGCTGGAATACCTGGCCAGTCCCGAGACCATCGATCCCGACATGGCCGTGTTCGTCGATTTCAGCCCCGCGTTCATGGAATCGGAGGATTACGCCGGAGTCCCCCTCGACCGGACCCGGAAACTGCTGCTGGGTTTCCAGGACGACCGGACCGAGGCCACCGACGGCTATGTCCGCGGCCTGTTCCGGTCGGGTCCGAGCGAGCGGGTGATCGGCCAGTTGTCCAAGGCCAGCCTGAAAACCCCCATGGCGGCGGCACTCGCGCTCTATTTCGACCTCGTCACGGGAGACAGGAGGGAGGATCTCCGCCACATCACCGTTCCCAGCCTCTTTGTCACCACGCCGGAGAACCGGGCGCTCGGGGAGTACCTCAAAAAGAGCGTGCCCCGGTCCGGGCTCGAAATCATCGAAGGGACCGGCTCCGCCATGTTCCTGGAGAAACCGCAGGCGTTCAACCAGGCGCTCGAATCGTTCTTCGGGGGAAAATGACCGGCGGCTTCAGGCTTCCGGGCCGGTCCGGCGCTTGACGATCCCCTTGCCCGTCAGGTAGTAGGGGAGTTCGACCGCCTCCTCCATCTTCTTACGGTATCCCCTGACGGGCCACCCCAGCTCGCAGAAGTGGTCCAGGATTCTCCCCCGGACCCTGGGACGGTGTTCGGCGGCCAGGTAGGCTTCCAACAGCTTTTCCCGCACGGCTTCGTCCCCGCTGCGGGCCAGGTAGTCGATGGCCGCGATCGAGACGTCGTCATCGTCGTCGTCGATGAACCGCTCCACCGTATCCGCAACCAGGGAAAACGCCTGATCCGAAAGGTGCCCGATGAGCACGGCCTTGGCCTCGGGCCAGCGGGTATATTCGTCCGCCATCCCGGTGAGGATTCCCAGGAGCGCGCCATGAAATTCCTGGGGCGCGAGGATTTCCTCGAGCGCCCGGACCGGGTGGGTCACGTCCGGCTCCGTCCTCAGGTATTGGAGAATCGGCTCGACGGCCGGTTCCCCCATGCCGGCGAGCAGTTTGACCGCGTACTGTTTCTCCTCCAGGTCCATGCTGGCCTGCGGCGTCTGGACCGTAAACCGCCGCAGAAGAGCCCGGGCGGCCTCGGGCGTGCGCCAGGACGCCAGCCGCTCCATGGCGGCGACGCGCGTCCCCGCTTCGCCGTGCATCTGGGTGACCTGCTTGAGCGCCTTCCGGACCTGGCCCGGCGAAGGGCCGGATTCCCTTGAAAAGAGCCTGCTGATGAGTCCCATAGTCTCCTGTTCCCTGATGAGCCCGCCGGCCCGAAGCCGTGCGCCCTTATTTTCGGTTCAAGGCAAGTTCTTGATGCCGCCGGGAGCATTGAAGCATATAATACGTTCCCATGGAAGAACGCGACCTGTACAACGAAAAGGACGAGACCGTGACCGCCACGATCTACTGCCCGAAATGCCGGACCTCGATGGAATACCCCATCCGGTGGCGCCGGAGGACCAAGAAGGCATCCCTCCCGCGCGGCGCGGACGAACGCGACCGGGCGAGGTACGCCAAGGCCCGGGACTACCGCATCCGGCTCGACGACAAGATCCGGTGCCGGAATCCGCGCTGCGGGAAGACGATCGAAATCACGTCGCTTCAGACGGTTGTGTTCGACTGAGGCCCGCGGAACGCTCGTGCACCAGGTCCGCCAGGGCCCGCACCGAATCCTCGGGCGTCCCGGGGAGGATTCCGTGCCCGAGGTTGTAGATGTGGCCGGGCCGGCCGGCGGCGGAATCGAGCACCTCCACCGCTTTCCGGACGAGGACCTCCCGGGGGGCCAGCAGCGCCGCCGGGTCGAGGTTCCCCTGGATGCGCACCCCGGGTCCCGCTTTCCGCCACGCCTCCCCGAGCGGAAGCCGCCAGTCCACTCCAAGGACGTCCCCCCCCGCCTCGGCCATGAACGGGAGCAGCCCCGCGGTCCCGGTCCCGAAATGGATGGTCACTATGCCCTCCGCACGCAGTTCCCGGAAGATCCTCCGGGTGTGAGGCAGTACGTGGCGCGCGTAGTCTGACGGGTCGAGACACCCCACCCAGGAATCGAACAGCTGCACCACCTGGGCTCCCGCCCGCACCTGCGCCTTCAGGAAGGGGACCAGGGTCCGGACCATCTTGTCCATCAGGAGGTTCCAGGCCTCCGGCTGCTCGTACATCACCCTTTTCGTCAGCAGATGGTTGGGGGACCCCCCCCCCTCGATCGCATACCCGGCCAGGGTGAACGGGGCGCCGGCAAAGCCGATGAGCGGGACCTTCCCGTCGATCTCGGCCCTCACCTGGCGCACGGCCTCGAGCACGTAACCCAGGTCTTCCTCGGGATCGGCCACCCGGAGCGCCTCGATGTCCGCAGCGCTCCGCACCGGCCGGGCAATCACGGGCCCCCGGCTTTCGACGAACTCGAACCCGATCCCCATCCCCTCCAGGGGGAGGAGAATGTCGGCGAAGATGATGGCGGCGTCGATCGGGAAGGCGCGGACCGGCTGCAGGGTGACCTCGGCCGCGAGCCCGGGGGTGCGGAACATCTCCATCAGCGGGTATCGGGCACGGATCTCCTGGTACGCCTTCATGTACCTGCCGGCCTGACGCATGAACCAGACCGGGGTGCAGTCGGCGGCCTCCCCTCGGCAGGCCTGCAAGAAACGCTCGCTTCGGCTCATAAAATCCTTTCTCCCGCCGGGGCGGTGTCGTCCCATTATGCCAGATCGAGATCGGCGTACACGGGCAAATGATCCGAAAGGCGGTCGGGGCCCGTATGCACCGCCGCCCGGCATCCGGGGTCCGCCGATTCCACCCCCGCCGCGCGGTCCCTGGCCTGTCCGGCACGAAGCCCCCGGACGTGTTTCCCCAGGAGCCAGTCCAGCTTGAGCCCGAGGTACCCCCCATAGGCGTCCAGCCGGCCCGGGAGCAGGCTGCGGAGCGGCCGGGGGAGGACGCGCATCTCCTCCAGCGAGCCTATGGGGGCACGGGCGGTCTCCCCGGGGGCATTGAGGCCCTCCCACTCGAATCCTCCGCGCCGGAGCGCCGCGAAGAGGGGTTCCCGTCCCGATTCGGGATGGAGCAGCTGCCGCGCGACCCGCGACGGGGGGAGCAGGAGCAGGCGTGACGCCGCCTTGAGCGTGCGCCACGCGGTCCCGCGTCCGAAGGTGTTGGTATTGAGGTCTCCGCCGAGGAGATACGCCTCATCCCCGGCGCCGGGGAGCCGTTCGAGGATGCACCGTATCGCCGCGGCGCGGCACGCGGGGGTGTTGCGCAGTTCCAGGTGGGTCGTTCCCGCCCACAGGGCCCCCTTCCCGAGCCTCAGCCGAGCCCACACGCAGTTGCGCCGGCCGAAGCGCTTTTCGTGGAACTCGTACGGCTCGAAGGAGACGGGAAGCATCACCGTCCGGGCCTCCTCGATCGGGTAGCGGGAGAGGATGGCGTTCCCCTGAAGGCCCTCCCTGTTTTCCCCCTGGAGATCCAGGTCCTCGCCGACCCCCTTCGTCAGTTCGAAATGGGCGGGGGCGAAGACCATGTGCATCCCGAGCCGACGGGCCAGGTCCCGGGCCACATGCCGGTTTCCCGACCGGTTCATCCCCCGGTCCGCCTCGTTGAGCAGGATCACGTCGGCCCATCGGAGGACCGGGTCCGCCTCGAGCAGGCGGGCGACCTCTTCAAAACGTCTCCCCTTCTCCACGTTCCAGGAGGCCACCCGGAGGAAGGAGCCGAGGCGAGGGGCCGCTCCGGGGAGGGGAACGACCTGGGGGGTGGACAGAAACCGCTCGATCCGCCCGCCCCATTCGGCAAAGAAAGGGGACCTGCGGAGTTCCCCCAGGGTCGCGTGCCGGCGCAGGTTTTCGACCCAGAGCGGGTGCGCGTCCACTTCCGGCGTAAGTGTCATGTCCTCCCCTGCCGGCCCGGGTCGCTTACGAGGGCCGGGTTTCATCGATCAGTTTCCCGAGGCGCTCCACGGCCCCTTCGAGCGTTTCCACGGACTCGAGGAGTCCCGGCCGGTGCAGGTCGTTCACATCCACCGTGTGCCGCTCCGGGTAGAGGAAGCGCTTCACCCCCCGGAAGACCTCCGCGGCGGCCCGGGCGACCCGTTCCGCCCCCTCCCGCGGATCCCCCCCCCCGGTCCCACGATCGGTCCCCGGCGGTGGTTCCCGGCCGCCGGCCGGATCGGGGATCGCGTAGGCCAGCTCCTTCTTCATCTTGCGCACGACCTTCCCGAGTTCCCGGGCGTGGGCGCGGCAGACGCCGGCCGCCAGCCTCCTCAGCTTCCCGGGACGCGCCGGGTCGGACGCGACCGCAACCAGCGCCGGCAGCTCCGACCCGTAGCGCCGCACCCTTTCGTTCCACCCGAGGAGCTGCCGGGCGTAGGCCAGCAGCCTCCGCTTCATCAGCTCGTCGGGGGGGAAAATCGACCCGCGGATCGCGAGGTCGTCCAGGGACCGCTCGAAGCGCAGAAACGGGTCATCCAGAAACGCCCGCAGCTCGCGGTTTTCGCAGAGGCTGGGAGGGGGGTCCTCCATCTTCCTCCGGTCCCCGGCGGGGCGGGTCGGGTACAGGTCCACCCGGAAAGCCCCCTCGAGCGGCTCGAGCAGCCGCTCTAGCCGCTCGTAGTGCTTCCGGCTCTCGACGACGCACCAGACTTCCACCCCCTCGTCGCCGAAGACGAAGACCGCGTCCAGCTTCTGGCAGAGTTCGTCCCGGTGGAAACGCAGCCAGGCCTCCACCAGTTTCCCATGGGTGTCCCTGTCCGGCATGCCCGCTTTATACCAGCTTTTCCCCCCGGGCGGATACCTGAAAACTCCCCCGGCCCCCTGTATACTGTCGGGAGGAGGAGCCATGACACCCGAAAACATCATCGTCCACCGGATGGAACTCGGCCCCATGATGAACTTCGTCTACCTGGCCGGCTGCCCGTCGTCGCGCGAGGCGGCGGTCGTGGACCCCGCGTGGGACGCGGCGGCCATCCTCCGGCGGGCGCGGGAGGCGGACCTCGAGATCCGGCACGTCCTCCTGACGCACGGGCACCCCGACCACCTCAACGCGCTGGAGCCGCTGCTGGCGGAGGTCGACGCCGAGGTGGTCCTCCACGAGGAGGAGCTGGCCTACGTGCGCCGGGCGGCGGGAGCCTTCGGGATCGACCCGGGACTTCTGGAGGCCCGGGCGCCGGGCATCCGCACCGTGTCGCACGGGGAGATCGTCCGGGTGGGGAGTCTCGCGGTCCAGTGCCTGCACACCCCGGGGCACACCCCGGGGTCGCAGTGCTTCCTGGTGGAAGGATGCCTGTTCTCGGGGGACACGCTCTTCGTCGACGCCTGCGGGCGCGTAGACACCCCGGGAGGGGACGCGAAAAAAATGTGGCGCAGCCTCAGCCGCACGCTGAGAGACCTCCCGGACTGCACCCTCCTCTATCCCGGCCACGACTATGGGGGGAGTCCGACCTCGACCCTGGGGGAGCAGAAGAGGAACAACCCCTACATGAACTACGAGTCGGCCGAACGCTTCGCCCGCGACATGAGGTAGCCCGGGTCAGTACGCCTTGGCGAAATAGGCCTTTTCCCGGGCGCCGGCGCCGCAGTAGATGCAGCGCCCCTCCCCGGGAGGCTGATCGAGGGGGACGCACCGCAGCGTCGCCTTCGTTTCCTCCTTGATGCTCTTTTCACACTCGGCGCTGCCGCACCAGTAGGAACGGGCGAACCCCTGCTCCACGGCGGACCTGAATTCGGCGTAGTCCGCGGGATCGGCCGTGCGGGCCTCGCGGAAGGCGAGCGCGCGCTCGTACAGCGCCTTCTGGATCTCGTCCAGCGTCCGCCCCACCGCCGCGGCGACCTCCTCCCGCGGGACGAACGATTTCCCTTCCCTGCCAGGCCGGTCGCGCCGGGCGAGCACCACCGTCCCCTTGGCCACGTCCTTCGGCCCGATTTCGATCCTGAGGGGGACCCCCCGCATCTCCCAGTCGTTGAACTTGAAGCCGGGGCTCGAGCCCTCCCGCTCATCCAGGGTCACCCGGAAACCGCCGAGAGCCGCACGCACCCCGCGGGCCGCTTCCAGCACCGAAGCCCTTTCGTCGTCGGTCTTGTAAATGGGGACGATCACCACCTGCCAGGGGGCGAGGCGCGGCGGCAGGATCAGCCCCTGGTCGTCCCCGTGCACCATGATGATGGCGCCGATGAAGCGGGTGGACACCCCCCAGGAGGTGGTCCAGCAGTGCTGCAGCGCCCCGTTCCGGTCGAGGTACCGGATATCGAACGCCTTGGCGAAGTTCTGGCCCAGGTTGTGGCTGGTGCCCGACTGCAGCGCCTTGCCGTCCCCCATCATCGCCTCGATCGTGTAGGTCTCGTTGGCGCCCGCGAACCGCTCGCCCGCGGATTTGCGCCCGACGATCACCGGCACCGCGGCCTCGTTGACGGCGAAGTCCCGGTAGATGTCGATCATCTGCAGCGTCTCGGCCTCGGCTTCCTCCGCGGTGGCGTGGGCCGTGTGCCCCTCCTGCCAGAAGAACTCGAGGGTGCGCAGAAACAGCTTGGTCCGCAGTTCCCAGCGCACCACGTTGTTCCACTGGTTGATCAGCAGCGGCAGGTCCCGGTAGGACTGGATCCACCGGGCGTAGGAGTGCCCGATGATGGTCTCCGAGGTCGGCCGGACCACCAGCGGCTCCTCCAGCTTTTCTCCCCCCCCGTGCGTCACCACCGCCAGTTCCGGGGAGAATCCCTCCACGTGGGACTTCTCCTTCTCGATGAAGCTCTGAGGGATGAAGAGGGGGAACTGAGCGTTCACGTGCCCCGTCGCCTTGAAGCGGCCGTCGAGCGCCTTCTGTATGTTCTCCCACAGGGCCCACCCGTAGGGGCGCACGATCATGCACCCGCGGACCGGCGCGTAGTCGGCCAACTCGGCCCGCAGGACGAGATTGTTGTACCATTCCGAGAAATCTTCCGACCGGGAGGGGAGTTTCTGCTCCGCCATATCTTCCGCCTTTCCAAGCACCAGGGTTTCGAGCGACGTCCAGAAGCGAAAAGCCTATAAAAGGCGGGGGGCGAAGTCAATCGACGATTGAGCGGGCCGAATTCGCGCGCGCGGCGCCCGAAACCGGCCGATATGGAGAACGGGCGGACCCCGGGCTCGTTTGCCCGAACGCGTTTGCCCGAACGCGTTTGCCCGGGCGGACCGGGACTGCTATATTTTGCGGAAATGACGCACATGGAACCGACCGACGGCGGGGACTCCCGAAAACTCTGGCTCAAGGCCGAACTGCACGCCCACTGCAGCCTCGACCCCTCGGACTGCCGGATCTGCCCCCATTCGCCCGAAGACCTGATCGAGCGGTCGGCCGGACTTGGCTACCGGGTGCTGGCGATCACCTGCCACAACCTGGATATCTGGACGCCCGGCCTGGCGGAGTACGCCCGGAGCCGGGGCATCGTCCTGGTCCCCGGCATGGAGGTCGCCGACGACGACGGACGCCACGTGCTGGCCTATAATTTCCGCGCCGCACCGGAAGAGCTCGACACCCTGGCCAAGATCCGCGCCCGCTCCGGCAGGGACACCCTCGTCATCGCCCCGCACCCCTTCTACCCCGGCCCCATGAGCCTCCGGGAGCGTCTCGCGTCGAACGCCGACGCCTTCGACGCCGTGGAGTATTCGGGCTTCCGGGTCAGGGGGCTCGATTTCAACCGCCGCGCGGCCGCATTCGCCCGCGGGGCGCACAAGCCGCTGGTGGGGTTCGGGGACGTTCATTACCTCTGGCAGCTCGACCGCACCTTCACCTGGATCTACGCCGAACCGGAGGTTTCCTCCATCGTCTCGGCCGTGAAGCGGGGGCTGGTGCGGGTGGAAACATCGCCCCTCGGCTGGGAGGAAGCCGCCGCCTGGTGGGCCGCCACCCTCTGGCGCTGCGCCTTCGGGCGCCGTCCCGCGCCGCCCGCAACTCCCGAACCGGAAGTCAGATGAAATCGAAGACCGAGGAACCCTTGGACCCGCGCAGGAGGGCGTGCAGCCTGAGCGCGTCCATGTCGGTCAGAAGGGCGAGGAAGTTGCAGACCTCGCGCGCCGCCGCCCCGGGATCCCCGTCGGCGATCTCCTCCAGGATCGGACGGTAATAGCGCGGGAAGAGCGCCACGCTCCTTTTCTCCACGACCTCCTCGAAGAGCAGGTGGAAGAGGTCGCGCAGGATTTCCCTCCCCTTCGTGCTGACGGCGGCCACGCGGGGGTCGGTGATCACCGCCTCCCAGATGACGGCTTTGCAGAGGACCGACAGGATGCGGGCCTCGGCCGGAACCCGGAGCTTCCAGGCGAAATCGGCGCGCCGGCTGTCCGGGCACGGCTCGACCGACACCGAGGTGATCAGGTCGTTCAGAATGTTGCGCATGGCCGATTTGCGCTCGGCGCGCTCGTCCCCCGCGTCCGACGGCAGGATCCTTCGCTTCAGGTCCGAGAGACGCTCCTTCACCTCCGCGAGCGCCAGTTTCGGGACCGCCTCCTGCCGCCGGGTCTCCTCGTAGTGCGCCAGGACGCGGCGGATGAACCGCGGCTGTTCCAGGTCCCCCGGGTGGAGGAACTGCGCCTGCAGCGCGTCCTCCACATCGTGCACCGAATAGGCGCAATCGTCGGCCCAGTCCATGACCTGGCAGGCGAAGGAGGTCCGGGGGCGCGGCCCCGGCCCCCGGCGGGGGGCCCTGAGAACCCCGCCCCCCCGCCGGAGGGCCCACCGGGCGGCCGGGAGATCGGAGGCGAAGATGAACTTGTCGTTGCCGATGTCCTGCTCGTAGGGGTACTTCATGACCCCGGACAGGGTCGCCCGGGTCAGGTTCAACCCGGCGTAGGCGGGGGATTTCGGTTCGGCGGCCACCAGGATGTGGAAGGTCTGGGCGTTCCCCTCGAAGCGCAGGAAATGCCTCCCGCTCAGTTTCGCCCCCCGGCTGACCTCCCGCATGCAGGCGTCCAGCGCCTGCTCCCCCGCATGCCCGAAGGGGGGATGCCCCAGGTCGTGCGCGAGCGCGACCGCCTCGGCCAGCTCCGGGGTCAGGCACGGCCCGAGCTGCGGCTGCTCCACCAGCAGGTTGTGGGCGATCGCCCGCGAGATCTGCGAGGCCTCGATGCTGTGGGTCAGGCGCGTGCGGTAGAAATCGGCCTGCCCGATCCCGAACACCTGCGTTTTCCCCTGCAGCCTTCGGAAGGCGGAGCTGTGCAGGATCCGGTCCCGGTCGCGCTCGGTGGCATGGCGATGGTCCCGCAAGGAGGGGGCTTCCTCAGGGTGTCGGCGCTCGAGCAGAAATTCTTCCATATCGGTGGCCCTCCCGGGGGGCGGATGCCCGGGCTAGAGACGATAGAGCCTGGTGAGTTCGCCCTTCAGGTATTCGAAGGCCTCACGGGGATCGTCGCAGAAACGGATGAGACCGAGGTCATCGGGCGAAATCGTCCCCCAGCGGGCCATGGCCTCGATGTTCAGGATCTCCTTCCAGTATTCGGACCCGTACACCACGACCGGCATCCTCTTTCCGGCCTTTCCGGTCTGGACCAGGGTGAGCACCTCGAACGCCTCGTCCAGGGTGCCGAAGCCGCCGGGGAAAATGACCATGGCTTTCGCCAGGTACACGAACCAGAACTTGCGCATGAAGAAGTAGTGGAACTCGAAGGCCAGCTCCTCGGGAATATAGTCGTTGACCGACTGCTCCATCGGCAGGCTGATCGAAAACCCGATCGACTGCCCCCCGGCGCTTTTGGCCCCGCGGTTGGCCGCCTCCATGATCCCCGGGCCGCCCCCGGAGCAGACCAGCAGGCGCTTCATGCCGCCGTCGAGCGTCTTCGCCCAGTCGACGATCAGTCCCGCCAGGGTCGCGGCGTCCTCGTAGTAGCGCGACAGCCGCACCGCCGTTTCCGCGCGGGCGACCTCCTCCGGGGAGGGGGTGTCCGGGCCCGACACGGAATCCGCGCGCCGGCGCACGTCGTCCAGCCGCTTCCGGCTTTCCTCCAGCGGCAGGATACGGGCGGAGCCGAAAAAAACGATCGTGTCCTGGATGTGATGCCGGCCCAGCCGGCTGGCCGGCTCGAGATATTCGCTGATCATCCGGACCACGCGGGCGTCGTTGCCGTGGAGGAACCGGGGGTTGCGATAGGCTTTAAGCGGTCGTTTGGGCGTGTCGGTCATTCGTCTGTCTCCTGCGGTCGTTGGTTTTCCACGGACCGGGTCACGGTTCGATCCGCGCATGATGGTTCACCGGCCCCGCGCCTCCGCCCAGGCCGGGAGCGGTTTCGATGGCGAGGGTGATGTACTTCTTGGCCGTGCCCACGGCCTCTGCCAGCGGGCGCCCCTTGGCGAGCTCCGCGGTGATGCAGGCCGAAAAGGTGCACCCCGTCCCGTGGGTGTTCCGGGTCGGAATCCGGTGCTCCCGGTAGAGGGTGACCTCCCCCCGGTGAAGGAGCAGGTCCACGGCGTCCCCCTCCAGGTGCCCCCCCTTGACCAGGACGGCCGCCACCCCGAGGGAGGCGATCCTCAGGGCCCCCTCCTTCATGGAAGCGAGATCGTCGATCGGCATGCCCGCCAGTTCCCCCGCCTCGCTGAGGTTGGGCGTCACCAGGAACGCCCGCGGGAGCAGGAGCGAAGCCAGCGCCCGGCGCGCCTCCGCGGTCATCAGCGGGGTCCCGTGCTTGCTGATCATCACCGGGTCCACGACCAGGGGGAAGTCGAATGCCTTCGCCCTTTCGGCGACGAGCTCGACGATCGCGGAGTCCCCCAGCGCCCCCGTCTTGGCCGCCGCCGGGGGGATGTCCTCGAGCACCGCCCCGATCTGCGCGCCGACCAGGGAGGGGGACAGGACCTCCACGGAGTCGACGCTCTTCGTGTTCTGGACCGTCAGGAGGGTCAGGACCGCCGTCCCGTAAACCCCCCGCTGGTGAAAGGTCTTCAGATCGGCCTGGATCCCGGCCCCCCCCGAGGGGTCGGAGCCGGCGACGGTGAGGGCGACGGGAATTTTCATGGCTTACCAGTCTAGCAGCCCCGGGGGAGGAATTCCTTTGGAAATTTTTCCGGATCCCCCCCTCCCTGTGCTTTAATCATTTGCAGCATGGGAGTCCCAATCCGGCATCATGAACCATACCGAGGTGAAATCATGAAAGCACTATGGATTCTGCTGGCCGCGCTCCTGCCGGCCGCAGGCGCCGCCCAGGAGGGAACCGGGGGGCAGGCGCTTCCCCTGAGTCTCCGCCGGGCGGTCGACATCGCCCTGGCCCCGGAAGGCAACGTACGGGTCCGGCTGGCCCGGGAAGGGCTCCGCCAGGCGGGCGCCCGTTCGGCCCAGGCCCGCGCCGAACTGCTGCCCCAGGTCTCCTCGTCGCTCAATTACCGCGACCAGACCGTCAACCTCCGGGCGAACGGGCTGAGGTTCCACATCCCCGTCATCGAGGGCTCCGCCTTCTCCTTCCCGGCCCTCGTGGGTCCTTACAACGTCATGGACGCCCGGCTTTCCGGCTCCCAGACCCTCTTCGATTTCGGCTCCATCCGCCGGTTCCAGTCCTCGCGGGCCGCCGTTTCGGCGGCGCGCAAGGAGATGGAAAGCGCCGAGGAGGAGGTCGCCGCGCGCGTCGCCCGCGCCTATCTCTCGGCCATCCGGGCCGATGCGGACCTGGAGGCGGCCGGCGCCAACGTCACCCTTTCCGAGGGGGTGCTGGACCTGGCCGAAAACCAGAAAGCCGCGGGTACCTCCACCGGCATCGAAATCACCCGCGCCCGCGTGCAGCTGGCCAACGACCGGCAGCGGCTGCTGGTAGCCCAGACCGCGCGGCGCCGCGCCCATATGGAACTGCTGCGCGCCATGAACCTCGAACTCGAGGTCGCGCTCGAACTGACCGACCGCCTGGGATACGTCCCCGCGGACCCGGCCACGCTCGAGAGCGCCGCCGCCCTGGCGCTGGCCGGACGGCCGGATCTCGCGGCGCAGCGGGAGCGCGAGCGAAGCGCCCGGCTGGCCTCGAGCGCCGTCAAAATGGAACGCCTCCCCTCGCTCTCCTTTTTCGGCGACTACGGCACCATCGGCGGGGGCTTCGACGACGCGCTGCCGACCCGCGCGTACGGCATCTCCCTCCGGCTCCCCATCTTCGACGGCGGGCGCATGGACGCCCGGCGGGCCGAATCCGCCTCGCTGCACCGCGCCGAGAAGGCGCGGACCGAGGACCTCGAAAAGCAGATCGAGCTGGACGTCCGGCTGGCGCTCGACGCGCTCCATTCGGCCCGGGAGCAGATCGAGGTCTCCGGCGAGGGGCTGCGCCTGGCGGAAAACGAGCTGGCGCAGGCCCGGCGGCGTTACGCGGCCGGCGTGTCTTTCGGGCTCGAGGTGACCGATGCGCAGACACGGCTCGAACGGGCCCGGGACAACCAGATCCAGGCACTGTATAATTACAACCTCGCGCGCATCGACCTGGAACAGGCGATGGGCAGGGTGAGGCAGCGGCTGCCGTAGCCGCACCGCGGCCGCGGGCAGCGATTGCACCGGAGAACCCGAAATGAAAAAACGAATCCCCGTCATCATCGTCGCGCTGGCCGCCGCCGGCGCCGCCGTCTATCTGCTCACCCGGACGGGCGACGAGGCCCCGAACCGGATCGAGGTCTCCGGGAACATCGAGCTGACCGAAGTCCAGATCGCCTTCAAGACCTCGGGCCGGCTGCTGGAGCGGAACGTGGACGAAGGGGACGTGGTCCAGAAGGGAATGGTCGTCGCCCGCCTCGACCAGGACCAGCTCGAGGCGCAGCGGGAGCGGGAAACCGCCGCCCTGGCCCTGGCCAAAGCCCAGCTGGCCCAGGCGGAAACGGCCCTCGCCTGGCAGACAGAGAGCTTCGCCGCGAACCTCGTCGAGCGCCGGGCCGACCTGGCGGCCTTCGAGGCCCGGCTCCAGGAACTCGAAAACGGATCCCGCCCGGAGGAAATCAGGGAGGCCGAAGCCGCCGTGGCCTCCGCCGAGGCCGAATTCGACCGGGCGCGGCGCGACTGGGAGCGCGCGGAGAAGCTCTACAAGGACGACGACATCTCCACCGCGCAGTACGACCAGTACCGCAGCCGGTGGGAGGGGGCGGAGGCCGCTCTCACCCAGGCCCGGCAGCGGCGGGCCCTGGCGCTGGCCGGGCCGCGCAAGGAGCAGATCGAAGCCGCCGCCGCACAGGTGGAGCGGGCGCGTGCCGCCGTCCGGGCGGCCGAAAACAACCGCCTGGAGATCCGGAAGCGGGAGCAGGAGCTCCCCCTGCGCCGGGCCGAAATCGCCCGAGCCGGGGCGAACCTCGCACTCGTCAACACCCAGATCGCCGATGCGGCCGCGGTCTCCCCGGTCGACGGGGTGGTCCTGGTGAAATCGGCCGAGCCGGGGGAGGTCCTCGCCGCCGGGACGCCGGTCCTTTCGATCGGGGACATCGAGCACCCGTGGCTGCGCGCCTACATCAACCAGACCGACCTGGGCAGGGTCAAGCTCGGGACCCGCGCCGTCGTCACCACCGACTCCTATCCGGATAAAAAGTACGAGGGGCGGGTGAGCTTCATCTCCTCCGAGGCGGAGTTCACCCCCAAGCAGATCCAGACCCCGGAGGAGCGCGTGAAGCTGGTCTACCGGATCAAGATCGATCTGGCGAACCCGGACCAGGAGTTGAAGTCGAACATGCCCGCGGACGCCGTCCTGGAACTGGAGTAAGCCATGGATCCCATCATCCGGACGCGGGGCCTGACCCGCCGCTTCGGGGAGCTGGTCGCGGTCGACGGCCTGGACCTCGAGGTGGCGCGCGGGGAGATCTTCGGCCTGGTCGGCCCGGACGGGGCCGGAAAGACGACGACGCTGCGCATGCTCTGCGGCCTCATGGACCCCACCGGGGGGAGCGCCGAGGTCGCCGGGTTCGACGTCGCGCGCGAGCCGCAGGCCGTGAAGGACAGGATCGGGTACATGGCTCAGCGCTTCGGGCTCTACGCGGACCTCTCCGTCCGCGAAAACATGAGTTTCTACGCCGACCTCTTCGGGGTCACGGGAGCGGAGCGCTCCGACCTTTCCCGGCGCCTGCTCGCCATGACGCGCATGGAGCCGTTCCGGGACCGCCGTGCGGGCCAGCTCTCGGGGGGAATGAAACAGAAGCTCGCGCTCATGTGCACGCTCCTCCACCGGCCCGAGATCCTGTTTCTGGACGAACCCACCAACGGCGTGGACCCGGTGTCACGCAGGGATTTCTGGACCATCCTCTACCAGCTGCTCAAGGACGGGATCACCATCCTGATGACGACGGCCTACCTCGACGAAGCCGAACGCTGCAACCGCGTGGGGCTGATGCACCGCGGCTCCCTGATCCGCTGCGACGCGCCCGAGGCGCTCAAGCGCGCCGCGGGAGCGGAGAACCTCGAGGCGGTCTTCATCCGGACGGTGCGCGCGGCCGAAACCGCGGGAGGATCATGAACGACCACGCGGTGGAAACCGACGGGCTGGTGAAGACATTCGGCTCCTTCACGGCCGTGGACGGCGTCACCCTGCGGGTGGGCCGGGGGGAGATCTTCGGCTTCCTGGGGCCGAACGGCGCGGGGAAGTCCACCACGATCCGGATGCTGTGCGGCCTGCTGACCCCCACCGCGGGAAGGGCCCGGGTGGGGGGCGTCGACGTGGCCGCCGACCCGGAGGAGGTGCGGCGGAACATCGGCTACATGTCGCAGAAGTTCTCCCTGTACGACGACCTGACCGTCGAGCAGAACATCGATTTCTACACCGGCATGTACGGCGTCGCGCGCGGCATGCGCGAGGAGCGGAAACGGTACGTGCTCGAAATGGCCGGCCTCTCGGAGAGGCGCACGGCGCTGACGCGCACCCTCTCGGGGGGGTGGAAACAGCGGCTGGCGCTCGGCTGCGCCATTCTGCACGACCCGCCGATCCTTTTCCTGGACGAACCCACCTCCGGGGTGGACCCGATCGCGCGCGCGGCCTTCTGGGACCTGATCCGTGAAATGGCCGGGACCGGCCACACCATCTTCGTCAGCACCCACTACATGGACGAGGCGGAGTACTGCCACCGCCTGGCGCTGATGTACCGCGGCCGCATCATCGCGCTGGGCGCGCCGGGCCGGCTGCGGGCGGACCTCGCCACCCACACCCTCGTGCAGCTGGACACGTCGGCGCCGCTCGACACCATGCGGGCGCTGGAAAAGCTCCCGGGGATACGGGAGGTCGCGGTCTTCGGCGGGGGGCTGCACGTGGGGGTCGACGACTTCGAATCGGGCGCCGCCGTCATCCGCGCGCGCCTCGGCGAGCGCGGCATCGGGATCCGCCGGCTCGAGAAGATCCAGCCCTCCCTCGAGGACGTCTTCGTCGCCCTGATCGAGGCCGAAGACCGGCAGCCGGCCTAGCCTATCGCGCCGGCGGCTTCCTCTCCTCGATCGGGGCCCGGGGGGGGAGCGCGTCGCTCTCCCCTCGCACCACTATTTCCCGCTCCAGCCCGAAACCCGCGACCAGGCGGATGTCGCGCGCGGAGGCCCCGACCTTCACGGTGTAGGCCCCCTCCTCCGCGACCCAGCTCGAACGGGCGGGGTCGAAGGAGGCGATCGATCGCGGCGTGAGGAGGAACTCCAGGGTCTCGGACTCGCCCGGCTCCAGGAGCCGCGTCTTCGCGAAGCCCTTGAGCTCCAGCGCCGGCTTGTCGAGCCGGCGCGCGGGCGCGCTCAGGTAAAGCTGCACGACCTCCCTGCCCGCGACCCCGCCGGCGTTTCTCACCCTGACCGTCACCCTCATCGATCCCGAAAATTCGGGCGCGCCGAGCGCAAGGGCACCGTACTCGAACGTCGTATAGGAAAGACCGTGCCCGAACGGGTACGCGGGCTCGACGCCGAAGGTCCCGTAATACCGATACCCGACGTAGATCCCTTCCCGGTATTCGACCCGGCTGGCCCGCGGGCGCCGGAAGGGTCCTGCCATGTCGCCAGGATCCTCCCCGGGGCGGGACGGCGTCTTCTCCACCACCTCCCCGGGAAAGTGGTCGGCCGAGGGGACGTCCTCGTATTTCACCGGGAAGGTGGACGCGAGCCGCCCGGAGGGATTCACCCTGCCGCCGAGGATATCGGCGATCGAATTCCCCGTTTCCTGCCCCCCCTGCCAGGCGAGCAGGATGGCATCGGGCAGATGGCGCCAGCTGGCGGTTTCGATGACACCACCGACATTGAGCACCACGATCACCCGCTTCCCCCTGGCATGAAAAGCCTCGGCCACCCGCCGGATCAGCTCCTTCTCCCCCTGGGTGAGGTTGAAATCGGCCTCCACCTTGCGGTCCCCCCCCTCGCCCGAGTTGCGGCCGATGGTGATCAGGGCCGCATCCGAAGATCGGGCCATTCTGGCCGCCAGGGCGGGAGAAACCCCCATCTCGGCGATCGGGTCGGGGAGGGAGAACGGCTTGGCGGGGGGCCGCCGCTCGCGCTCCCGCAGGAGATAGGCCTCGTAGGCGTCCCCGAGATGCGGCTCGACCCTGAACCCGGCCCCCTCGAGGCCCCCGGTCAGGGAAACGCTGTAGGCTTCGTTCACATCCCCGCTTCCCGTCCCCCCGGTGATGATGGCATAGGAGGTGTTTCCGAAAGCGGCAATGGTCTTGGACCGCGACGGAAGCGGCAGGGTCGACCGGCGGTTCTCGAGCAGCACCATCCCCTCGGCCGCAGCCTGCCGCGCCACCGCGGCATGGGCCTTCAGATCGGGACGGTTGGAGTACCGGTACCCCTTCAGCCGCGGGCTTTCCAGGAGGACCTTAAGGATCCGTTCGATATTCCGGTCGAGCACGCTCTCCTCGAGCCGTTTCTCGCTCACCGCCCGGATGACGGCCGCACCCTGATCGGCCTTCCCCGGCATGAGCAGGTCGTTCCCCGCCCGCAGCTGGGCGGCCGCGTCGACACCGCCGAACCAGTCGGTCATGACGAAGCCGCCGAATCCCCAGTCGTCGCGCAGCACCCTCGTCAGCAGGTCGTGGCTTTCCGAGGCATGCACGCCGTTGATCAGGTTATAGGAAGACATGACGGTCCAGGGCTTCGCCTCCTGAATCGCGACGCGGAATCCCTCGAGGTAGAGTTCCCTGAGCGCCCTCCGGCCGACCACCGTGTCCAGCGCGTTGCGGTTGGTCTCGGCGTTGTTGGCGGCGAAATGCTTGACCGCGGTCCCCACCCCCCGGGACTGCACCCCCCCGACCATGGCCGCGGCCATGGTCCCGGTCACCAGCGGATCCTCGGAATAGTATTCGAAATTTCTTCCGCAGAGCGGGTTGCGGTGAAGGTTCATCCCGGGCGCCAGCAGGATATCGACCCCGTATTCCAGCGCCTCCTCTCCCATGGCTTCCCCCACCCTGCGGACGAGGTCCGGGTCCCACGTGGACGCCAGGAGGGTGGCGACGGGGAAGGCGGTGCAGTAATAGGTGGCGGGGTCCCCTTCCCGGGTGGGGCTGATGCGCACTCCCGCGGGGCCGTCGGCCATCACCATCGCCGGGATACCGAGCCGGGGGATTTCATAGGTGGTGCCGGCGGCGCCCGGCACCAGGTTCCGGGTCTCCCCCACCACCGGAGCCCCCGCGGCCGCCACCGCCTCCGCTTCACCCGGCATCCCGGGCAACTCCATGCCGGTGCCGGTCACGAACCAGGCCTTCTCATCGAGCGTCATGGCGGCGACGACGCGCGCGACAGGGTCTTTCCCCAGCCGGGGAGTCTTGCCCCCCCTGCACCCCGACAGCGCCGGGAATCCCCCCAGAAAGACGATGATCAGCGCGGCATACGCCCTCTTGTTCATGGCACTCCCTCCCTGGCAGCGACTTTAAAACGGCATCCGACCGGGAGTAAAGCAGATTCGGGCCCTCAGCCGGCGGGTTCCCGGTACCCGGCGGAGCCGATTTGGGCTAGAATACGCCCCATGCAGATCCACGACAGCGTCATAGCCGAGGAGGGCGGGGTCCGAGCGACCTGGGCAGAGGTGCACCTCGGCCGCCTCGGGCGCAACCTCGAAGCCATCCGCAAAGCGGTCGCCCCGGCGAAAATCATGCTGGTGGTGAAGGCCAACGCCTACGGGCACGGGTTGGCGGCGGTGGCGCGGGCGCTCTCCCCCAGGACCGACTGCGTCGGCGTCGCGGTGCTCGAGGAGGGGATCCTGCTGCGCCGGCTGGGGGTGACGGCCCCCATCCTCGTCCTTGGCGGGGTCTGGGGGGACCAGATCGGGAGCTACCTCCGGCACGACCTCACCCTGACGGCGTCGTCGGTGGAGCGCCTCGAGCAGATCGACGCGGTGGCCGGGGCGATGGGGCTCGCGGCGAAGGTGCACCTGAAAATCGACACCGGCATGGAGCGCATCGGCGTCCACCACTACAGCGCCGGGCGGCTGCAGGAGGCGGCGCTCCGGTGCGCGCACGTGCAGGTGGAGGGGATCTTCTCCCACTTCGCCAACTCCGACGCCCCGGACCCGGCCGACGCGCGGCGGCAGCTGCAGCGGTTCCAGGAGGTGCTCCGCTTCTACGAGCGCCGCAGCCTTCCCATGCCGGTGCGCCACATCGCCAATTCCGCGGCGGTGCTGCGCCTCCCCGAGAGCCGCCTGGACATGGTGCGCCCCGGAATCCTGCTCTACGGGGTCTACCCCTCTCCCGAGGTCGAGCGCACGATCGCGGTGGAACCGGCGCTCGCGTGGAAATCGCGCGTAGTCTATTTCAAGGTCGTCCAGCCGGGCCACGGCGTCAGTTACGGGTCCACGTGGCGGCCCGAACAGGCGGCGCGCGTGGTGACCGTCCCGGTCGGGTACGGCGACGGATACTTCCGGAGCATGTCCAACCGGGCCGAAGTCCTTATCCGGGGAGAGCGCCACGTCCAAGTCGGCACCATCTGCATGGACCAGATGATGGTCCACATCGGGCGGGGCTCCGCCTACAACGGCGACGAGGTGGTGCTCCTGGGGGAGTCGGGGGGGGAGCGGATCACGGCCGAAGACCTGGCCCGCTGGGCGGGGACGATCCCCTACGAGATCCTGACCAATATCAACACCCGGGTGCCGCGGGTGTACGTGGACTGAAGGCCGCCCGGCCGCCTCAGTCGGCGTGCAGCCTCACCCAGGCCGCGAACCGCTTCATCCATTTCTGCAGGAACTCCCTGCTTTCGGAGCCCGCGTTCCCTTCCGGGTCGAAGAAGCCGTCGGTGATCCGGATGAAGGCTTCTGGCTGACCCATGGTCCGCACGTTCAGGCACGCGAGGATGTTGCGCAGATGCTGCTGGGCCGCCGCCGTGCCGATCATGCCGAAGGTGGCCCCGATGACGCCCGCGGGCCGGCCGCCCCACACGCTCTTGCCGTAGGGGCGGGACCCGTGGTCGATGGCGTTCTTGAGGACGCCGGGGATCGACCGGTTGTACTCGGGGGTGACGAAGATCAGGCCCTCGGAGGCCTCGATCTCCCCCTTGAACCGCAGCACCGGGGCCGCCTGCCGCTCGTCGTCGTCCTGGTTGTAGAGCGGCAGGTCGCCGATCCCGACCCGCTGCAGGGCCAGGTCCGGAGGCGCCAGCCGGATCAGCGCCTCCGACAGCCGGCGGTTGATCGATTCCCGGCGCAGGCTCCCGACGATGACGGCGATACGGTACGGGTCGCGGCCCATGGTTCCTCCCCTGCGGCGTCTGCGCCGCCTTCGTGGTAATGTCTTCGCCTAGCCGCGCTCCGGGATGATCTCGATCCAGTAGCCGTCCGGGTCTTCGATGAAGTAAATGCCCATCCCGGGGTTTTCGTAGCACACGCACCCCATCTCCTTGTGGCGGGCGAAGGCGGCGGCGTAGTCGTCCGTCTTCAGGGCGAGATGGAATTCGTTGTCCCCCAGGTCATACGGCTCGGTGCGGTCCCGGAGCCATGTCAACTCGATCCGGTGCGGCGTCTCGCCGTCTCCGAGGAATACCAGCTTGAAGCTTTTGTCCTCGGGTTCGTACCGCCTCGTTTCGACCAACCCCAGGGCCTCCGTGTAAAATTGGAGGCTCTTCTCGAGGTCCAGGACGTTGAAGTTGTTGTGATTCAGCGTAAATTTCATCCATTCCTCCCGGGGCGATTATACCCGAAAGCACGGGCGGCCCGCCATCGGTTCCCCCGGCAAAAGGGGCGCGCCGCCCGATGGCGGTTGACGCGCCCGCGGCCCGATAGTAAGATCGCAGCCCACAAGGCATCGTCTGAACCCGGAAACGTCGAGAACCTCATGCGCCAGACCCCCGGCGGCCGTCCGCAAGGAAGACTGCCCTTTTTCGAAAATGTCGGCTTCGCGCTCGGCGACACCGCCTCCAATTTCTTCTTTCAGACCTTCAACATCTTCCTTCTCTACTACTACACCGACGTGTTCGGAATCGACGCCGCCGCCGCCGGGACGATGTTTCTCATCACCCGGCTGTGGGACGCCGTCAACGACCCGATCATGGGCATCATCTGCGACCGCACCCGCACCCGCTGGGGCAAGTACCGCCCCTGGCTGTTCTGGGTGTCCGTCCCCTACGGGATCTTCGGGTACCTGATCTTCGCCAACCCGCCGCTCGAGGGGGCGGCCAAGATCGTTTACGCCTACTTCACCTACTCGATGATGATGATGGCCTACACCGCCATCAACGTCCCCTACTCCTCGCTGATGGGGGTGCTGAGCCCCTCGTCGCACGCACGGACCGTGGCCTCCAACTTCCGGTTCGCCGGCGCCTACGGGGGCGGCCTGCTGATCTCGATGTATGTCCGGGGCCTGGTCGAGCGGCTCGGGGGCGGGGACGAACTGCGCGGGTTCCAGCACACCATGGGGCTGTTCGCCGTGGCGTCGGTCGTTCTCTTCTGGATCACCTTCCTTTCGACGCGCGAACGGGTGCAGCCTCCCGAGGGGCAGCGCCAGGATATCCGGGAGGAACTCGGGGAACTCGTGCGCAACCGCCCCTGGGTCATCCTCTTTTTCGCCGCCCTCTTCTCCACGACCTTCATCGCCGTCCGCGACTCGGTCACCCTTCATTATTTCAAGTACGTGGTCGGGGCGGGGGGGGATCCCGTTTTCCTGGGAATGGACAGGGTCTCGCTCTTCCTGAGCCTGGGCCGGCTCATGATGATGCTCGGGGTGCTCTGCGTCGGTTTCCTGATCCGGAGGGTCGACAAGAAGCCGCTGTCGGCCGCCCTCACCTTCGGCACCGCCGCGTGCTGGTTCGCCTTCTACTTCGTTCCGCCCGGATACTATGGCCTCATGCTGGCCCTGAACGCCGCCGGTTCCTTCATGATGGGCCCGACCTCCGCCCTGGTCTGGTCGATGTACGGCGATGTCGCCGACTACGGCGAGAGCCGCTTCGGCAGGCGTTCCACCGGGCTGATCCACTCCGCCTCCCTCTTCTCCCTGAAGACGGGCACCATGATCGCGGGGTTTCTGGGGGGTCACCTGCTCGCCGGGTTCGGCTTTGTCGCCAACCGGGCGCAATCGGAATCCACCCTCCGGGGGATCCTGCTGATGTTCTCCGTCATCCCCGCCCTTTTCGCCGTCGGCAAGGGGATCGCCCTGCTCCTCTACCCCCTCGACCGCGCAAAGGTGCTGGCCGTCGAGCGGGAATTGGCCGCAAGAAGGGGGAACGCGCGGTATGATTGAAGTCAAACGCCCGAATCCTGATCGGAACAACATGACCGCCAGAACCGAGACCGGAAAGAGGATCGAAAAGCTTCTCGCCGCGATGACGCTGCGGGAAAAGGTCGGACAGATGGTCCAGCTCTCCGATTGCGGCGGGGTCACGGACGGATTGAGGCAACGGCTGCGGGAAGGGAGGATCGGGTCGATGCTCAACGTCGCCGATCCGGAAGCGAGCCGCGAGATCCAGCGGATCGCCCTCGAGGAGAGCCGGCTGGGGATCCCCTTGATCATGGGGCGCGACGTCGTGCACGGGTTCCGCACCCTCTTCCCGATCCCGCTGGGGCTGGCGGCGACCTGGAACCCGCAGCTCGCCCGGGCGTGCGCCCGCGCGGCCGCGCGGGAAGCCTCCCGGGCGGGCTACCACTGGACCTTCGCCCCGATGATGGACATCGCGCGCGACCCGAGGTGGGGCCGGATCGCCGAGAGCTTCGGGGAGGACCCCTGCCTGGCCTCCGACTTCGCCGCGGCCATGGTCCGCGGCTTCCAGGGGAACGACCTCTCCGATCCCGACGCCGTCGCGGCGTGCGCCAAGCATTTCGCCGGGTACGGGGCGGTGGAGGGGGGGCGCGACTACGACACCGTAAGCCTTCCCGAGGGGCTCCTGCGCGACGTCCACCTCCCGCCGTTCAGGGCCGCCGTCGACGCCGGCGTCGCCACGGTGATGACGGCGTTCAACGAACTCAACGGGGTGCCCGCGACCGGCAGCGCGCACCTGCTCCGCAGGATCCTGCGCGAGGAGTGGGGATTCGGCGGCTTCGTGGTCAGCGACTGGCAGGCACCGGCGGAAATGATCGAGCACGGGTTCTGCACCGACCTCGGCGACGCGGCCCGGAAGGCGCTCCTGGCGGGGGTTGACATGGAAATGCAGAGCACGGCCTACGCCGACCACCTCGAGGAACTGGTGACCTCGGGGGAGGTGCCGCCCGGGCTCGTCGACGAGGCGGCCCGCCGCATCCTGGAGGTCAAGTTCCGGCTCGGCCTGTTCGACGGGAGGCGCCCCTGTGCAGCGGGACCCGACCCGAAACCGGAACCGGCGCACCTGGAACTGGCCCGGCAGGCGGCGCGCGAAAGCGTCGTCCTGCTCAAAAACCGCGGCCGCCTCCTCCCGTTGTCCCGCGGGGTGCGGTCGCTGGCCGTGATCGGCCCCCTGGCCGACGATCCCTACGAAGTCCTGGGGACATGGAACCGGGACGGCCGCACGGAGGAGACCGTAACCCCCCTCGAGGCGCTCCGGGAGTTTCTCGGGGGGAAGACGCGGATCCACGCGGTCGCGGGGCTCGACTACACGCGCAGCCGCTACACCAGCCAGTTCGAGGCGGCGCTCGATGCGGCTCGGCAATCGGACGTCGTGCTCTTTTTCGGCGGCGAGGAGGCCATCCTCTCCGGGGAAGCGCACAGCCGCGCGCGACTCGACCTGCCGGGGGCCCAGGACGCGCTCATCGCCGAAATCGCCCGCTCGGGCAGACCCCTCGTCCTCGTCATCCTCGCCGGAAGGCCCCTGACCATCGGGAGCGCGGCCGAAAAGGCGGACGCGGTGCTCTACGCCTGGCACCCCGGCACCATGTGCGGACCCGCCCTGGTCGACCTGATCTTCGGGACCGAATCCCCCTCGGGGAAGCTGCCGGTCACCTTCCCGTCGACCGAGGGGCAGATCCCGATCTACTACGCGCACAAGAACACCGGCCGGCCCCCGGACAAACAGCCGCTCACCCTGATCGACGACATCCCGCTGCGCGCGCGGCAGAGTTCGCTCGGCGACTGCGCGCGCTACCTCGACGCCGGCTACCGGCCGCTCTACCCCTTCGGTTACGGCTTGTCCTACACCGAGTTCGGCTATTTCAACCTGGAGATCTCCTCAACGAAGATCCGGGCGGGGGAGAGGCTGCTGGTTTCCGTGGAAGTGGCCAACATCGGCGCGGTCGAGGCCGAGGAGGTGGTCCAGCTCTACATCCGCGACACCGTGGCGAGCCTCACCCGCCCGGTCAGGGAACTGAAGGGGTTCAAGCGCGTCCGCCTCCGGCCGCAGGAATCCCGGACCGTCATCTTCGACCTGTCGGTCGACGTCCTCGGGTTTCACGACGCCGGCATGGACTACGTGGTGGAGCCGGGGACCTTCCACCTCTGGATCGGCGGCGACTCCGAGGCGACCCTGATGGGCGCATTCGAGGTCATCGCCTGATTTCGCCGTACTCCCCGGCCCGGGAGAAAATATTGCGTTTTAAGGGTTTGCCAAAAAGCCCTTTACTTTTGGGCTCCCAGGCCGTTTAATTCCCCTTCCCGTGCGTCCCAGGGCGTGCGCCCCCCGCCAGGAAACGAGTGCGCCTCGCGGCGCAGCGGCTTGTTCATCTATCAATGACGGTGATTATGCGCGTTGCACTGTTTGTACCCTGCCTTTCCGAACATTTATACCCCAAGGCGGCACTGGACATGGTCAAGGTCCTGCGCCACGTCGGGGCGGAGATCGAATACGTCGAGGGCCAGACCTGCTGCGGCCAGCCGGCCTTCAATTCCGGCTACCGCAAGGACATCATCCCCGTAGCCGAACGCTTCATCGAGATGTTCAGCGACAAGGACGCCATCGTGGCCCCCAGCGGATCCTGCGTGGCGATGGTGCGCAAGTTCTATTTCGACCTCGACATCCGGCCCGCTCTCGTCGAGGCCCGCAAGAGGCTGGCCGGTCGCATCTTCGAGTTCACCGAATATCTCGTGGACGTGATGGGGAGGGACGCGCTGGGGGGATCCTTCCCCCACACCGTCACCTACCACGACTCCTGCCACCTCAACCGCGAACTGGGCATCAACGCCCAGCCGCGCAAGCTGATCCGGGGCATCCCTGACATCGACTTCGTGGAGATGGGGATGCCCGATCTGTGCTGCGGGTTCGGCGGGACTTTCTCCTATAAATTTTCCGAATTATCGGTCGCCATGGTGGCGCGCAAATGCCGCTTGATCGAGGCCAGCGGGGCGGAGTACTGCATCGGGGCCGACTCGAGCTGCCTGATGAACATCGAGGGGTACCTGCGCAAGCACGGGATGAAGGCGAAAACCCTGCACATTGCCGAACTGCTGGCGGAAAGTCTGGGGCTGTAATGGAACTGCGGGCATCAGAGACAAAACGGTACATCAAGAAGGCGCTCAAGGACGACGCCGTTCGCGACGCGGTCGACAAGGCGACGCAGACGGCGCTCGCGAAGCGGGCCGAAAAGGTCGCGATCAACCCCTTCTGGGAAGAGCTGCGGAAGCTGGGGCACGCGGCGAAGCGCGCGGTCGTGGAACGCCTGGACGAAAACCTCGCCCGGTTCGAGACCGAATGCCGCAACAACGGGATGACGGTCCACTGGGCGCGCGACGCGGCCGAGGCGCGCTCCATCGTGCTCGGGATCGCGCGCGAGAACAACGTCCGCACGGTGGTCAAATCCAAGAGCCTGACCACCGAGGAGATCCACCTCAACAAGTTCCTGATCGACGAGGGGATCGAGACGCTCGAAACCGACCTGGGGGAGTATATCGTCCAGCTCCTCGACCAGATCCCCTCGCACCTGACGGCGCCCGCGCTGCACCTGACGCGCAAGGACGTCGGCCGCGTCTTCCACGAAAAGCTCGGGGTGGAATACACCGAGGTTCCGACGGAGCTCCTGGCGATCGCGCGGGCCAAGCTGAGGGAGAAGTTCCTCGCCGCCGACATGGGCATCTCGGGGGTCAATTTCGGGGTCGTCGACTCCGGCTGCTGCGTCGTCGTGGAAAACGAATGCAACGCGCGCCTGAGCGTCGGCGTGCCCAGGGTCCACGTCGCCGTGATGGGGATCGAAAAACTGGTGCCGTCCTTCGAACTCCTCCCGGTATTTCTCAAGCTCCTGCCTGTGAGCGCCACGGGCCAGAAACAGACCGTGTACGTCAACGTCGTCGGCGGGCCCCAGCGCTCCAAAAGCGGGGAGGGCCCGGAGCAGGTGCACGTCGTCCTGCTCGACAACGGCCGTTCGAAGATCCTGGCCGACCCGCAGCTGCGCGAGACCCTTTTCTGCATCCGCTGCGGCGCCTGCCTGAACACCTGCCCGATCTACCAGCAGGTCGGCGGCCACGCTTACGGCTGGGTCTACATGGGCCCGATCGGCGCGACCCTCATCCCGCAATACCTCGGCACGCACGAGGGGCGGTACGCCCCCTTCACCTCCAGCCTCTGTGGCGCCTGCCGCCAGATCTGCCCCATGTCGATCGACATCCCCCACCACCTGCTCAAGCTGCGCAACCGGGTGGTCGAGGCGGGCGAATCGATGAAGGTGGAGCGCGCCGGCATCGCGGTCTGGGCCTTCCTCGCGAAGCATCCGCTCATGTACCGGCTGGCGACATGGTTCCCCGGGAGATTCCAGAAGCTTCTCAAGGGATCGTTCCCGGCGCCCGGCTACTCCGCGGAGCGCGCATTGGGGCGCTTTGACGACAAGGGGTTCCGGAAACGGTTCCTGGAACTCGAAAAGAACTCCCGATAACAACCGCCTGACCTGATTAGGAACAAGACATGGATGCACGGCAGCAGATACTCGATTCCATCCGCCGGGCGCTCGAAACGCCCTCCCACCTTCCCGACGAAGCGGCGCCCGAAACGCTCTCCGAAGCCACCGCCATACCCGAACTCGGCCTCGAGGAGAAGATCCGTCTCTTCCGGGATGAAATGAAAGCGGTGTCGGGGGAATACATCGAGGCCGCCTCGGCGGCCGAAGCGGCGGAAAAGATCGCCGCCCTCGTGCGCGAGGCCCCGGCCGCGGAAGCCTCCGTCTCCTCCGGTCCCCTCGTCGACGCGGTCTCGGCCGCGCTCTCCGCCGGTGGGATACGCCTGGTGAAGCCCGAAACCCTGGAGGGGGACGCCCGCAAGAACGCCGTCGCGAAGATCCTGGTCGGAATCGTGGAGGCCCCCTGCGCCGTGGCCGACACCGCCACGCTTGCCATCCCCCTCGACGGGCGCAGCATGCAGGCCTATTTCCTGCCGGAGATCGTCATCGCGCTGGTTTCCGCGAAATCACTGGTCGCCAACCACTTCGAGCTTTTCAAGCGAATGCCGCCCGAGGAGCGGAAGAACCTCCTGCTGATCACGGGCCCCAGCCGCACCGCCGATATCGAGAAGATCCTCATCCTCGGCGCGCACGGACCCCGGCGCCTGGTCGCCTGCCTCATGAGGGACTGACCGAAACGCCGCAGGGGGGCGCCGTTCAGTCGACCAGCCTGACCGGGACCGGTTTCCGGTTGAAGGCCTGGAACTCGTAGGTGGCCCCCGCCACGATCCCCGATCGCGCATCGTCCCGGGTCAGGCCCGCCACCCCCGCGAGGTCCCAGCGCACGGCCCCGGTCCGGAACTGCACTCCTGCCCGGGCCTGCGATCTGTTTTCGTTGCCGATCCTTCCCCCCGGCCCCTGCCGGCCGTTGACCTCCGCCACCAGTTTCACGTTGCGATGCAGGGGGACGAGGACCCCGACGCCGTACGTCAACGGGTCGGCCTGCCTTCCGGCGGCGACGGGGGATCCCAGGATGGCGAACCCGACCTCGCCCAGCACCTCGGCCCGGGCGAAGCCCTTTTTGAAGAGGAGGCTGGAGTAAAACCGCATTTCATCGTTCCCCAGCCCGCTCTTCTGGTTTGTATTGGGGAGTTCGACCGCGAACTTGAAGGCGACGGCCGGCCTCCGCCCCTTCTCGCGCACCATCCGGAGTTTCGTCCCCAGCCTCAGGTTCCCGAAGGCGCTCGTGGACTCCCCGGAAAATCCGGGGGCCACCACCGGTTCGGACCGGCCGGTCACCGACAGGACCTCCTGGAGCACTCCCGACAGCTGGAACTCCGCGTACTCCCCCACCCCCACCTGCACGGCCGCCACCCCCAGGCGCGACAGGTCCCCCTCGAGCCCGGAGAGGGTGTAGCGCTGTCGCTGCAGGAACTCGATCCCGACCTGGGCCCGGACCCGCCCCGTAGCCAGGATTTCCGCGTCGTCGGTCGCCAGCGGCCGCTGCTGGCCCCACACCACCGCCGGAAAGATCAAACAGGCGACCCACACCGTCCAGAACCGCTTCCGCACACCGCCCTCCCGAAGCCTCAAGATTTGCCCGCCGACGTTAACGGCCCCCGCGGCCCGGAAACGTCGCCGCCGGCCCCGGAGATCCGGTGCTGCAGGATGGCCAGGGCCGCCACGGCCGCCGTCTCCGCGCGCAGGATCCGCGTTCCCAGCCCGCGCACCTCGAACCCCGCCGCGCGCGCCGCCTCCGTCTCCCGGTCGGCCCACCCCCCCTCGGGCCCGACGCAGAGGAGAACGCCCGCCGCGGGGAGCGCCGGATCGGGGTTCCAGACCTCGGCGGCCTTTTCGTGGAAGAGGACGCACCCGCGCCCGCGCACGCCATCCGAATCGAGCAACCGGTCGAAATCGATCGGGGGGTGGATCCGGGGAGCGTCCATCCGCCCGCACTGGCGCGACGCTTCCCGGGCGATGCGGTCCCAGCGGCCGAGGCGGTCCCCGATCTTATCGCCGGGAATCCGGACGTCGCCAAAGCGCGTCTTCAGGGGAAGGACCTCGCCTACCCCCAGTTCGGTCGCCTTCTCGATCATCCATTCAAATCTGGCCGGTTTGATGAGCGCGGCCGCCAGGATTACCGGGACCCCCGATTCCTGAGCCGCCAGCGGTCTCAGCCCGCACACCAGGACGCGGAAACCGCCGAACGTCACCTCCCCCGCCCATCCCCGCCCGGTGCCGTCGAAGATCTCGACCGTTTCGCCCGCGCCGAGCCGCAGCACGTCGCGCAGGTGGTGCGCCTGCTCCTCCGGCAGAACGGCCGACGGACCGGTTATCGATTCCGGGGGAACGTAAAAGCGCCTGCGGGCCATGAGGCTCTATCCGAAAATATCCTTGACCTTGTCGAAGATATTCCGCTCCTGTACGAGTTCGTCGTCCTTGCTGGCCTTGGCGAGAGATTCGAACAGCTGGCGCTGCTCCCTCGTCAGCTTGGTGGGGATCACCACGCTGACCGTCACGAACTGGTCGCCGCGCCCCCGCTCCCCGAGGCTGACCACACCCTTGTTGCGCAACCGGAACACCGAGCCGCTCTGGGTCCCCTCGGGGATCCGGACCTTCTCCTCCCCCTCGAGCGTCGGGACGGTGATATCGGCCCCCAGGACCGCCTGGGTGACGCCGATGGGAACCTGGCAGTAGATATTGTTCCCCTGCCGCTGGAAAAACGGGTGCTCCTCCACGTAGATCACCACGTAGAGATCTCCGGGGGGTCCGTTGTGCACCCCCGCCTCCCCTTCGCCCTGGATGCGGAGCCGGGCGCCGTTGTCCACCCCTGCGGGGATCCGGACCTCGAGCACCTTCTCCCTGCGGACCCGTCCGCGCCCCTGGCACTCGGGGCAGGGTTCGGTCACGATCTGCCCGGCGCCGTTGCACTGGTTGCACGTCCGGCTGATGGAAAAGAATCCCTGCTGGTAGCGCACCTGGCCGGTACCGTGGCAGGTGGGGCACTTGACCGGCGTCTTGCCCTTGGGCGTTCCGCGGCCGTCGCACTCGCCGCAGGTGTCCTGGCGTGGGATCTTGATCCGGGTCTTGAGGCCGAAGGCGGCTTCACGGAAAGAGATCTTCAGGTCGTAGCGCAGGTCGGCCCCCCGCTCGGGCCCGCCCCGGCGGCGCCCCCCGAAGATGTCCCCGAACCCGAAAAATTCCCCGAGGATGTCCCCGAAATCGCCGAAGGTGGTGGGGTCGAACCCGCTGAACCCCCCCTGGAGCCCGCTGTGCCCGTAGCGGTCGTAGCGCGCGCGCTTGTCGGGGTCGCAGAGGATGCTGTAGGCCTCGGCCGCCTCCTTGAACTTCTCCTCGGCCCCCTTGTCGTTCGGGTTCTTGTCCGGGTGATACTTCAGCGCCAGGCGCCGGTAGGCGCTCTTGATCTCCTGGTCCGAAGCGTCCCGCGAAACCCCCAGGACCTCATAGCAGTCTCTTTTGTCGTTCAATGCTCCGTCCCCGCCTTCCCTAGGTATGTTCCATATCGTCAAGCGCCGCCTTCATCAGGTTCCGCATGCCGGTTTCGGGCTTTTCCGTCCCGCCGGGGTCGCCCCCCTGCCCCTCTCCGGGGCTCGACATCACGGCCTCGGACAGCCGGGATGCGCCCGCTTCGACCAGGTCCAGGAGCTCGCCCAGCGTCTCCGCGTCTCCGTCCTCGGGGCCGAGTTCCCTGGCCCTGCGGAGCGCCTCGTTTAACATTTTCTGGTCCGCCGCGTCAAGCAGGCTCCCCAGGGCCAGGTAGCTCCTGACCAGCACGGCCGCCCGGGCCTGGATGCGGTTGCGCAGTTCGGTCAACTCCCGGCTCTTCCGGTCGTTTTCCCCGAACTCCCTGGCTTCGGCCACCATCCGGTCGATCTCGTCCTTGCCCAGGCCGGTCGAGGGGGTGATCCGGACAGCCTGCTCCCTGCCCGAAAGGAGGTCGCGGGCGGAAACCGAGAGGATCCCGTTGGCATCCATGTCAAAGGCCACCTCGACCTGGGGCACCCCCCGGGGGGCCGGCTGTATCCCCACCAGTTCGAACTTCCCGAGCGACCGGTTGTGCCGGGCCAGGTCCCGCTCCCCCTGGACGACGTGAACCTCCACCACGGTCTGGTGGTCCGCCACGGTGGTGAAGATGTTCTTCTTCCTGAGCGGGATCGTCGAATTGTGCTCGATGACGCGGGTGAACAGCCCCCCCTGCGTCTCGACCCCCAGTGAGAGCGGCACCACGTCCAGGAGCACGATATCCCTGAGATCCCCCCGCAGCACCCCCCCCTGGAGCGCGGCCCCTACCGCCACGACCTCGTCCGGGTTGACCTCGAGCGAGGGGGGCTGCCCGAAAACCGCCTCGACATGGCGCTGGACGGCCGGGGTGCGGGTCTGCCCCCCGACCAGGATCACCTTGCCGATATCCGCCGGAGTCAACCCGGCGTCCTCCATGGCCTTATGGCAGAACCCGGTGGTCCTCTCGATCAGCGGCGCCGCCAGCCTTTCAAACTCCTCGCGCTCCAGCGTCCGGTCCAGGTGCCGGGGCCCCGCCGGGCCGGAGGCGATGAACGGAAGGCTGATTCGGGCCCGCGGCTCGAAGGAGAGCTCGCATTTGGCCTTTTCCGCCGACTCCTTCAGCCTCTGACGCGCCAGGATGTCGGCGGAGAGATCGATCCCGGTTTCGGCCCGAAACCCGGCAACCATCCAGTCGACTATGGCCCGGTCGATATCCTCCCCTCCCAGGAAACTGTCCCCGCAGGTCGAGACGACTTCGAAAACCCCCTGGTGCAGTTCCAGGATGGAGATGTCGAACGTCCCGCCCCCCAGATCATAGATGGCGATCCGCTCCCGCTCGCTCTTCCCCAGCCCGTAGGCCAGGGCCGCGGCGGTCGGTTCGTTGATGATCCGGCGGATTTCCAGGCCCGCGATCCGGCCCGCGTCCTTGGTGGCCTGCCGCTGGGAATCGTCGAAGTAGGCGGGGACCGTCACGATCGCTTCCGTGACCGGCTCCCCCAGGTGATTCTCGGCCAGGAGTTTCAGGTGCTGCAGGAGCATGGCCGAAATCTCCGGGGGGCTGTACTCCCGGTCGCGGACCGAAATCCGGACGTCCCCGTTGTCGGAGGGGACGATGGCGTAGGTCAGAAAGGACGCAATCTTCTGGATTTCGTCGGAGTCGTACCGCCTCCCCATCAGCCGCTTCACCGCCGAGATCGTGTTCGCGGCGTTGGTGACCTCCTGGCGCTTGGCCACCTGGCCGAGGACCCTCTCGCCGTTCGCGGCGAAAGCCACGATCGACGGGGTCGTCCTCCCCCCGAGGTCGCTGGGCACGATCTCGACCGAAGAGCCGTCCAGGACGGCCACGCACGAATTCGTGGTGCCCAGATCTATGCCGATGATCCTGCTCATGGGTTTGCGGGGTCTTCCGTCGGCGGCGTGGCCGCCACGATCACCTGGGCCGGCCGGAGAAGCTTGTCCCTGAACAGGTACCCCTTGAGGAGTTCGGTGATCACGGTCCCCTCCGGGTACTGGGCGGTCTCCTGCCGCGAAAGGGCCTCGTGCAGGTGCGGGTCGAACGGCTTCCCTTCGGCCTCCAGGGGCACGGCGCCCGCCCGGCCCAGGGTATCCAGCAGCTGCCGGTAGAGCAGTTCGACCCCTTCCCGGTACTGATCGAGGCCGTCACCCGTCCCCGACGCGAACGCCTTCAGCGCCCTCTCGCAGGCATCGGCGACCGGCAGGAACTCGATCAGGATGGTGCTTTGGGCCAGCGACCGGGCTTCGGTTCTTTCCCGGTCCATCCGCTTCCGGTAGTTTTCCAGGTCCGCCGCCTTGCGCAGGAAGCGGTCCTGCCACTCGGCCGCCTCCTTCCTGGCATTTTCGAGGTCCGCCTCGAGCTGCGCCTCGGGATCGGAGGGGACCACCGCTTCGACCGGCTCCCCCTTTCCGTCCATCCCGGCGGCCTGCGCTTGAATTTCAGCGGTTTCCGGATTGTCTTTCAGCGTCATGATTTGGTTCCTGTCTCAAGCACCCGTCCGAACATGCGGGCGACATAGTCCACCAGCGAAATGGCGCGTGCGTACTCCATCCGGGTGGGGCCGAGGATCCCCAGCGACCCGTGCGTTTTCCCGTCGACGGCATAGCGCGAGGTGATCAGGGTGCAGTCCTCGATTCCGGGGAGGGCGTTCTCGGCTCCTATGGTGATGCGGACCTCCTGGGTGTCCCCCTCGATACAGCGGGAAAGCAAGTCCGCCAGCCGGCTTTTCTGTTCGATGGTTTCAAACAGCAGCTTCATCCTGCTGATATCGGAAAATTCCGGCGTGTTGATCAGGTTTGAAGCCCCGTCGAGGTACACCTCCGCGTCGGGCACTCCCCCCGTTTCGGAAAACGCCTTTGTGCTCAGGGTGATGACCTGCTGCATGAAGGTGTCGTAGATCGCCCGCTCGTGCTGAATCATCTTGAGGATCCGGCTCCGGATCTCGCTCAGGGTCCGGTCCTTGAAATGATCGGTGATGTAGCGGGCAGCCTGGTCCAGTTCGTTCTGGCCGATCTCCTCCGTGCAGTGGATGATCCGGTTCTGGACGATGCCCGACCGCGACACCAGGATGACGAGGATCCTCTTATCCGCAAGTTTAGTGAAATGAATGTGTTCCAACGCCACCCGGCTGATCGGCGGCGAAACGACGATCCCCACGTTCTTCGACACCCGGGAAAGCACCTGGCTGGCGCGCACCATCAGGTGCTCGGCGTTGTCATCGAGGCGCAGGTCCCGTTCCACAATGGCCTGATCCTGAAGAGATAAATCCTTTCTCTCCAACAAATAATCGACATAGAACCGGTAGGCCTTATCCGTGGGCACCCGGCCCGCCGAGGCGTGCGGCTGCTGCAGGTATCCCATCTCCTCCAGGTCGGCCATGATATTGCGCACGGTGGCGGGGCTGAGCTGCTCCCGGCTGTGTCGCGCCACCGCGCGCGACCCCACCGGCCGGCCGGTCACGGTAAAAGAGGCGATCACCCAGTTGAGGATCTCGCGAACCCTTTCATTAATAAGATATTCTCTGGCATCCGTCATGACCGCCGACCATCCGGAAAAACTTCTGGGGGACACCATTCGCCTTTCGGGCAAATCATTGTCCGCAAAGATTATAGTATCGCTGGAGTCAAAGTCAAACGGAGGGACGGGATAAAGCTTCCGGCGGCCCGGCGGCCGGGGGCGGAATCCGGCCGCCGGGGAGGCCTTCGTCCCCGGCGGCCGGTGGAGAAACTACGGTTTGGTGATGCTGGTGTAATAGGGGGCCGGTTCGGAACGCGGCAGGACGCGCATGAACTTGAGGACCACCGGACTCCCGCTCCGCATCGCCTTGACGGTGTTGAACAGGTCATCCTTGTCCTTCACGCTCCTCCCGTTGGCGGCGACGATCACGTCCACCACCTCCCCCTCCTCGGTCCTCGTGGGCCCGATCAGGCCCGCTTCGTCAGCCAGGCTCCCCTGCTTGACGGAGGTGACCAGGACTCCGCCCGTGATGTTGAGCGTCTTGGCGATCGTGGGGGGAACATTGTCGAATTCGAGCCCGATTTCGGTGCGCGGGGGTTCCTCGCTCTCCTCAAAGCTGTAGCGCCGCTCCGCCAGGGTTTCCCGGCTCCGTTCCGCCAGGACGATCTCCAGTTCCTTCTCCACGCCGTTGCGCACCACCTTCATTTTGGCCATCCGCCCCGGAACGGTGTTGGTCACCGCCATCAGGAAATCCTGGTTGTCCCGGATCTTGTTGCCGTCGAACTCGATGACCACGTCCTCCGGTTTCACCCCCGCCTTGGCCGCCGGGCCTTCAGTCGAGGGATTCCCCTTCTCGTCGATCAGCTGGGTGATCAGAACCCCGCTCCCCTGCTTCACCTTGAAGAATTCGGCCATGGCCGGGGTGAAGGGGAGGGAGTTCATGCTGACGCCGATCCAGCCGCGGGAGACCTTCCCCGTTTCCAGGACCTGGTTGTACACCCTGACGAACAGCTGGGAGGGGACCGCGAACCCGATCCCGGCATTGGACCCGGTCGGGGTGGAGATGAAACTGTTGATCCCGATCACCTCGGCGTTCATGTTCACCAGGGGCCCGCCGCTGTTGCCGCGGTTGATGGCGGCGTCGGTCTGCAGGTACTCGTTGAACACGGAGTAATCCGAGGGACCGTCCCCCTCCTTGAAGGTGCGACCGGTCGTCGAGATGATCCCGGCCGTCACCGTCTGCTCCAGGCCGAAGGGACTGCCGATGGCGAGAACCCAGTCCCCGACCTTCATCGCCTTGGAATTGCCGACTTTGGCGTAGGGGAACGGCTTGCTGCCGCTGATCTTGATCACCGCGATGTCCGATATCGGGTCGGCACCGATCATCCTGGCGCTGTATTCACTCCCGCCTGCCAGGTTCACCTTGATTTTGGTCGCCCCTTCCACCACGTGATTGTTGGTGATGATGTAGCCCTGGGGGTCGACGATGACGCCGGAGCCGAGGCTGCGCACCGTCTGCTGTTCCGGCATCTGGGGAACCCCGCCGAAAAAGCGCTCGAAGAAATCGAACATGGGGTCGCCGGGGGCGGGCTGGGGCATCTGCCGCCCGCGGCGCGAAATGACCTCCTCGGTGTTGATGTTCACGACCGCGGACTCGACGCGGTTGGAGACCTCCTCGAAGGCCTTGGACAGGTTGAGGACCGACTCCCCCGCCACCGGCTTCCCCTCCTGCATCTCGAGCCGGCTGTCCCCGGGCCCCGTGGCATCCACCCGGTCGGTGATCAGGCTGCCGATCCCGATGCCGAGGCCCAGAACTCCCAGAACCATGACAACGCCGAGCATCCGCCTGCCGCCGGGAAATCCCCTTTTCGGCTGTTCGCTCATACCCTTTCCTCCTTGAATGCCATAAATAAGACCGCTCCTGCCCTTCATTTTACGCCATTCGGCCGATTCCGTTGCAAAAACCGCCTACGGTCTTCTGACGACCTCGATCCTCCGCTGCGGAAGGGCGATCTTCTGCAGCACCCGCTCCTCGTCCAGCCACAGGTCGATGAGCAGCTGCCCGGAATCGAGCTTCAGGTGACGCAGCCGCTTCTCTTTTCTTCCGATTTCGGTGGTGTCCAACCCGGCGTCGCGGATGACGACGGTCCCGTTGTCCAGTTCCTGGGGGATCACCACGTCGAGGGCCTGCGCCTCCCCGTCATCGAAATCGAAGAGGCGGCCGACGAAGGCGAAGTGGTGGAAGACGTTGGCGTCCAGGACGGCGTAGTATTCGTCGAGCATCAGCCCGCTCCTGCGCGGGGCTCCCTCGATCAGGTACTGAAAATCGGCCTGGCCGGGGGAGAAGGTCCCCTCCAGCCGCCCTTTCCGGTCTCCGGCCGAAGTCTCGACCCGGTAGGAGCGCGGCATGTAATGAGGGTCCATCTCCAGCCGCGTCTCGACCCTCACGCGCCCCCCCTCGCTGCCGGAATTCCGGAGGGTCCCGGTGGAAACGCTGACGATTCCGTCGGGGCGGACCTCGATGGAATATTTTTCCCGCCCGATCTCCTCCCCGTCGATCCGGATCTCGAATTCCCCCTCCTCCCGGGACGGCCCCGCACCGCGGGCGCACGTGGGGAGCAGGACGAAAAGAACCAGAGCCAGTGCCCGGCACGCCGACTTCCGTTCGAAGCCCCAGGGAATAAGAAAAGCCATGTTCTTATTATACGCGGATGGCGCTCCCATCCAAGCCCCGCATCAGGGCCTTGCCGGCGTGCACCCGCGGGCGGCGAACCCCTTCCGCCAGGCCCCGATCCCCCCGCCGCCGCGCCAGGCGTCGAGCGCGGCTAAGCCTGCTTCCTCCGTCCCCTGCGACAGCGCGTATTCCACCCAGGCCCAGCGGGTCGAACCGGGGCGGACGTCGGCCTTCCCCTTGAGCCCGGCACGGATGGCCCGCAGCCTGCGGTCCAGCACCCGGAGATCCTCGAAGGGGGCGCCGTCGAGCGGGGTGTGCTTCTTGGCCACGAAGGGGGATACGCTCAGGGACAGGGGAAGGACCCGGGCGAGTTCGCCGCAGAGGCGGATCAGCTCCCCGATGTCGTCGTCGGTCTCCCCGGGGAACCCGATCATCATGTAGAGCCTGAGGCGCTCGATCCCCGCCCCGCGGGCCAGTTCCGCCGCCCGGAGGAGGTGGCTTTCGTCGATGTTGCGGCCGGCCAGGTCCCGCATCCGCTGCGAAGCCCCGTCGGACGCCGTCGTCAGCGTCCGGTACCCCCCGCGCGCCAGCAGCCCGACCAGTTCCGGGTCGAGGCGGTCGGCCCGCAGGCTGGAAACGCCGACCTCCCGGCCGCTGTCGACGATCCGCCGGATCAGGGGCCTGATTTCGGGGTGGTCGGTGACGGCGGCCCCCACCAGCCCGACGCGCCGGGCGGCTTCCGGGATCTTCGCCCACACCCGGTCGGCGGGGACCACCCGCATCCCACCCCCCGCGCCGCACCGCATCACGCAGTAGCGGCAGGTGCGGGAGCAGCCGCGCTCCGGCTCGACCAGGAACATCGACCGGAGGACGGCGTTCGGGGTGAGGATCTGGGAGGAAGCGGGAAGGCGGGCGTCGTCCACCCTGCCTGGAGGGCCGAAACCGGGGGAAACCCCAGGGACGTGAAAACCGGGCCGCCCCGAAAGGTACTCGAGCGTCTGTTCCCGGTTCATGGCCGCGGCCGCGTCGAGCAGGTCGTGGATCGTCTCCTCCCCTTCCCCCAGCGCGATCAGGTCGGCGAAGGGGGCCAGGATCGCAGGGTTGGAGCGGGTGAGCGGGCCCCCGGCGACGACGAGGGGGTGGCGTGCGCCCCGTTCCCCGCGCCTGAGCGGGATGCCGCACAGGTCCAGCATCTCGAACAGGCCGGTGATCTCGAGTTCCCAGGCGATGGAAAAGGCGACGACGGCGTATTCCGAAAGGGGCCGCTCCCCCTCGTAGGTGAACACCGGCAGGCGGTTTTTCCGGTACTCCGCCGGCCGGTCGGGGAGGAACGCCCGCTCCGCCGCGGCGCCGCGGTGGAGATGGATCTCCCGGTAGATGGCCTGGAATCCCAGGGAACTCATGGCCACCTCGTAGGAAGCGGGATGGCACAGCGCCACCCGGAGGGCCGCGGGACTGCGGAGCACCCCCTCCTCTTTTGCGACCCGCCGCCTGATTTCAGATAGGGCTTCCCAGGAATTCATGAACGCTCACGAAAATTCAGACGCCGCGCGGGACGCCGGGCCAGATGATCTTGTGCAGCTGCAGCCCCAGCCGGACCTCGAGCCCGCACCCGAGCACCCAGCCGGCCAGCCGGTCCAGCGGCAGGAGGCCGTAAACGGGCGAAAGATGCACCGCGGAAACCCGCGCCGTGAGGTCGTATTCCCGGATCCGGGCGCACGCCCAGTCGAAATCGGGGCGGTCCCCCACGACGAACTTCACCTCGTCCCGCATGGTCAGGCAGCCGACGTTGCCGTAGTCGTTGTGCCCCGTCATGCCGCTCGAAGGGCATTTGAAATCCACGATCTTGTGGACCCGGGGGTCCACGCCGGAGAGGGGAACCTGCCCCCCGGTCTCGAGCAGCACGCTGCAGCCGCGATCGAGCAGCGCCCCCAGCAGCTCGTGGATCCCGGGTTGGAGCATCGGCTCCCCCCCGGTCACCAGCACCAGGCGCGTGGGATATTCCCCGACCGCCTCGACGATCTCCGGGATCGTCATCTCCATTCCCGCCTCGAAGGCGTATTCGGTGTCGCAGTAGGAGCAGCGGAGGTTGCACCCCGTCAGCCGGATGAAGGCGCAGGGACGGCCCGCATGACTCGATTCCCCCTGGATGCTGTAGAAGAACTCGTTGACCCTCATCGCTTCCCCCCTTCGGCGACCCCCTGCTTGACGGGCCCCTTCTTGAGAGGCCCCTTCTTGACGGGCCCCTTCTTGACGGGCCTCCGCCGGGAGGGGGTCTCCCGTCCGGTGCCCAGCACCGACCGCAGGGCGAGACCGGTGGCGGAATCCTCCACCCGGGCCACCTCCTCCGGGGTCCCGGCGGCCACCACCCGCCCCCCCCGCTCCCCCCCCTCGGGACCGAGATCGATGATGAGGTCGGCCGTCTTCATGACTTCCAGGTTGTGTTCGATGATGATCACGCTGTTTCCCAGGTCGACCAGGCTGTTCAGGATCTCGAGCAGCTTGTGGACGTCGTGGAAATGGAGCCCCGTCGTCGGCTCGTCCAGGATGTAGAGCGTCCGCCCCGTCGCCCGCCGGCCGAGCTCCCGGGCCAGTTTGACCCTCTGGGCTTCCCCCCCCGACAGGGTGGTGGAAGACTGTCCCAGTTGCACGTAGCCGAGCCCCACGTCGTCGAGCGCCTTCAGCTTCTGCGCGATCGCCGGTATGTTTTCCAGGACCGGCAGCGCCTCGCTGATGTTCATCCCCAGCAGGTCGGCGATCGAATACCCCTTGTACTTCACCGCCAGGGTTTCGCGGTTGTACCGTTTCCCCTGGCAGGCGTCGCACAGCACGTGCACATCGGGGAGGAAGTTCATTTCGATCCGCCGCTGCCCGTCCCCCTGGCACTCCTCGCAGCGCCCCCCCTTGACGTTGAAGCTGAAGCGCCCCGGGCCGTAGCCCCGGACGCGGGATTCGGGGAGAAGGGCGTACAGGTCCCTCAGGGGGGTGAACAGCCCGGTATAGGTCGCGGGGTTCGACCGGGGGGTCCGCCCGATGGGGGACTGGTCGATCTCGATCACCTTGTCCAGGTGCTCCATCCCCGCGATCCCGTCGTGGGCCCCGGGGGTGCAGAGCGCGCGGTGCAGCCGGCGCGCCAGGGCGTTGTAGAGCACGTCCCCCACGAGGGAACTCTTCCCCGAGCCCGAAACCCCCGTCACGCAGATGAAGAGCCCGAGCGGGAATTCCACGGTCAGGTCCCGGAGATTGTTGTGCCGGGCCCCCTGGACCACCAGGCGTTTGCCGTTCCCCCGCCTCCGGACCGCAGGGACCGGGATGCTGCGCTCCCCCGAAAGGTAGGCGCCAGTGATCGAATCGGGGCACCGGGTCAGGTCCCCGACGCTCCCCTCCGCCACCAGGTAACCGCCGAGGCGCCCGCCCCCCGGCCCCAGGTCGATGATGTGGTCCGCGGCGCGCATGGTCTCCTCGTCGTGCTCCACGACCAGGATCGTGTTCCCCATGTCCCGCAGGCCGGCGAGCGTGTCGAGCAACCTCCGGTTGTCCCGCGGGTGCAGCCCGATCGAGGGCTCGTCCAGCACGTAGAGGACCCCCCGGAGTTTGGACCCGATCTGGGTCGCCAGCCGGATGCGCTGCCCCTCCCCCCCGGAGAGCGAAGCCGCGGAGCGGTCGAGCGAGAGATACCCGACCCCGACGTTGAGCAGAAACTCCAGCCGGTCGAGGATCTCCTTCAATACCTGCCCGGCGACCTGTTCCTCCCGCGGCGAAAGGGTGACGGCGGCGAAGGCGTCCCTCGCCCCCTCGAGCGAAAGCCGGGCGTAATCGGAGATCGCGAGGCCGTTGATTTTGACCGCCCGGCTCTCGGGCCGCAGGCGCGCCCCCCCGCAGGCGGGGCAGTCTTCGGCGCGGAAGAGGCGGTCGAGCTCCTCCCGGGTTCCGGGGCTCTGGTTCTCCCCGAGCAGGTCCTCAAGCCATGGCCCGATCCCCCGCCGCCCCTCCCCCCCGTGGAAATAGGCGTCGCGCGCCGCCTTCGGCAATTTCCCGAACGGGGTCGACGGGTCGATCCCGCGCCTCCGGGCGAGACCGAGGAGGGTGTCCTTCAGGTGCTCCGCGATCCGGGCGTTGCCGACCGGAAATGCCATTTCCGCGAGCGGGAGGCCCGGGTCCGGGACGAGGCTCTCCGGGTTGAAGACCTGCCGCGTCCCCATGCCGCCGCATTCGGGGCAGGCGCCGTGGCGCGAGTTGAAGGAAAAGGAGCGGGGCTCCAGGGTCGCCACGCTGACGCCGCAGTCAAGGCACGCCTGGCGCTCGGAAAAGAGGCGCTCCCCGAGTTCGAGCGCCTCGACCGTCACCAGCCCCTCGGCAAGTTCGAGCGCCTTGCGCACCGAGGACTCCAGCCTTCCACCGAGGCCGGGCTTGACGACGACCCGGTCGACGACCACCTCGATCGTGTGGTTGCGGGTCCTGGCCAGGGGGATCGCCTCCTCGAGGTCGTGCATCCGCCCGTCCACCCGCACCCGCACGTACCCCTTCTTGAGGTATCTCTCGAACAGCTGCCGGAATTCCCCCTTCCTGTCCCGCACCACCGGGGCCATCACCACCACCCGCGTCCCCTCAGGGTATTCCAGGATCTGCTGCACGATCCGGTCGGCCGTCTGCGCCGCGATCGGCTTGCCGCACCGGGGGCAGTGGGGGCGCCCGACGGAGGCGAACAGCAGCCGGGCGTAGTCGTAAATCTCGGTGATGGTCCCGACCGTGGAGCGGGGGCTGCGGCTGGTGGTCTTCTGCTCGATGCTGATCGCGGGGGAGAGCCCCTCGGCGCTGTCCAGCTCCGGCTTTTCCATCCGCTCCAGGAACTGCCGCGCGTAGGTCGAGAGCGATTCGATGTAGCGCCGCTGCCCCTCCGCGTAGATGGTGTCGAAGGCCAGGCTCGATTTGCCCGACCCGGACAGGCCGGTGACGACCGTGAGCCTGTGCCTCGGGATTTCGAGGCTGAGGTTGCGGAGGTTATGCTGGCGCGCGCCGCGTATGACGATCTTTTCTAGCATGCATCGCCCAAATGGATCATTGTACGGCCGGAACCCGGCGGGCTCAAGGCTTCCTTCGGCGCCCGAATTGACTCACATTAAATGTTACCCAAAATGGACTTAAAAGGGATCGTTGACTCATATTTCATGTTACCGGGGATTGGACCCCGAGGAAGCTGGAATTATGAGTCCACGAACCAAACTCGAATATCTCGAAACCGTACTTAAACGCTACCGGCGTTGCGACAGAATTGGCAAGAGCCACATCCTGGATGAGCTCTGTGCCAATTGCGGATTTCATCGAAAGCATGCGATCCGTTTGCTGCGAAAGTTAAAGCGCCGCCGACGAGTTCAACTCGGTCACCGGGGCCCCAAGCCGGTTTATAACACGGATGAAATCCTCCAGCCGCTCAAGAAGATTTGGCTTGCGGCCAATCTCCCGTGCTCGAAACGATTGAAGGCCATCCTGCCTCTTTGGCTCCCCGGCTACGAGCATCGGTATGGCTCGCTACTTCCGGATAATCTGAAGCTGCTACAGCGCATTTCTGCCGCCACCATCGACCGGTTGCTGAAGCCCATTCGTGTTCGTCACACACGACACTGCACAACCAAACCAGGAACCCTGCTTCGTAACCAAATCCCCATCGCCACCGAGCAATGGAACCAGAGCAAACCTGGTTTTCTTGAGGCAGACACCGTCGCTCACTGTGGTGAATCCATGGCTGGCCAATTCGCCTATACCATTGATTGTGTTGATATTGCCACCGGATGGAGCGAGCAACGTGCCGTTTGGGGCCGAGGCGAAACCGATGTCTTGATGCAGATCCGCCACATCGAACAATCTCTTCCATTCCCCCTGCTTGGATTCGACTGCGACAACGGATCCGAGTTTCTCAACCACCACCTCCTGCGCCATTTCCGTGATCGCTCCAAGCCGGTTCTTTTCACCCGCAGCCGTGCTTACCACAAAGATGACAACGCCCACATTGAGCAGAAAAACTGGACCCACGTGCGACAGTGGCTCGGCTATGATCGTTTCGATAATCCTCGGGTCGTTTCTTTGCTCAATGACCTCTACTGCAACGAATGGCGTCTATTCCAAAACTTCTTCTGTCCCTCTGTTAAACTCCTGGACAAAAAAAGGGTGGGTTCCAAAACCATCAAGATTCACGATAGCCCTAAAACTCCATACCAACGAGTGCTCGAATCCTCTCATGTCTCTCAGGAGATCAAAACGGATCTTGCAACCAGATTTGTCTCACTGAACCCATTCACACTCAGAGAATTCATCGAGAGAAAGCTTAAAAATATCTTCCAATCCTGCTATAAGCAGACCATATGTGGTCAACGATCCACTGAGGCCCGCTTCGGTAACATTTAATTATGAGTCAACGGGCGCCGCAGGCGCCAGGGGAGGTCCAGGACCAGGAAGGTGGCGAGCGCGATCCCCTCCAGGGCCGCCAGGTACCAGGGCCAGGGCCCCAGGTGGTCCAGCAGCGACGGCGCCGCCGGCTTGCGGCAGAGGTAGCCGTAGTTCCACCCCGCCGCCGCGTTGAGGGCCCCGACGGCCAGCGCATAGAGGTTGATCCCCAGCATCATGCGCCCGACCGCGCCCGGGCGCATCGCGAACGCGGGCCCGGAGACCAGGAAGAGCACGGCCGCCAGCACCACCCCGTGCCCCCAGAAGAAGAGGACGAAGTCCCACCCCCCTCCCGCGAGATCGGGGGTCGCGAGCGCCTGCACCCCCCCTCCGATCCCCAGGTAATAGGCGTATTCGATCAGCAGCGGCCGCGGGCGCCAGAGCGCCGCGACGCACACGATGAGGGTAAGGTTGCACAGGTCGAGCGGGAGGGACCAGGCCCAGCCCAGGCCCCAGGCCAGGGCCTGGCGGGTGTAGACGGCCCCCCCGTAGCCCAGAATCAGCAGGGCGAGCAGCCTTCCCGCAGCCTTCCGTCCCGACGGGCCGAGGGTGCGCCCGAGGTGGAATGCCAGCGCCCCCGCGAGCGCGACGACGGCGAGCGCCGCCAGGTGCGGGGCCGAGAAGGGTTCGAAGGCGAAGGAATCCGCGGCGGAGGAGGTCATGACAGAAGGATATCGGATCGGGACCGTGAGTGCTATATTGTGTTCCAGGAGACCGAAACCATGACCAGAAAACGCGCCCTGTTTTTCGCCACCGTCGTCGCCCTCTGCCTCCCTTCCCTGCGCGGGGAGGAACCCGTGCCGCTGCCGGTACGCAACGTCGAGCTCTACAAGAACGGGATGGGATTTTTCGAGCACCGGGGACCGGTGAGCGGGGATCAGACCGTGGAAATCACCCTGCCCGGCGCCCAGTTGAACGACGTGCTCAAATCGCTCACGGTCCTCGACCTGGGAGGCGGCCGGGTCACGGGCGTCCACTACGATTCGGCCGCCCCGCTCGAAAAGCGGCTCGCGGAGATGCCGATCGACCTCGGCTCCCATCCCGGCCTCGTCCCCTTCCTCAACCAGGTGCGGGGCGCCGCGGTCGAGATCCGCACCCCCTCAGGCCCCGTGGCCGGCAGGCTGATGGGGGCGGAAACGAGGACCCGGACGGCGGGGAACGGGGAGACGGTCCAGGAAATCCTCCTCAGCCTCCTCACGGCCGACGGCCAGGTCCGGCTGGTCGAACTGGAATCGGCCGGGGCGCTCCGGATCACCGACGCCGCGCTGGCGGGCGATCTGGGGCGCCAGCTGGAGGTCCTCGCGGGCGGCCACCGGCGCGATATCCGCACGCTCCGCATCGGCACCGCGGGGAGCGGGGAGCGCGAACTCTACATCGGCTATACCTCCGAGGCCCCCATCTGGAAGACGACCTACCGCATCGTTATCGATCCGGGGAAAAAGCCGCTCCTGCAGGGGTGGGCCATCGTGGACAACACCACCCCCATGGACTGGACCGGCGTCTCCCTCGCCCTGGTCGCCGGGGCCCCCGTCAGCTTCATCCAGGACCTCGCGCAGCCGGTGTACGGGCACAGGCCGGTGGTCTCCGTGGCCCAGGGGGTCCAGGTCCGGCCGCAGACCTATGAAGCCACGATGGAATTGGATGAGGAAGCGGCGCCCCGGGAGGCTTACGAAGACCGCGCGCTGAAATCGATGGCCGGGGGAATCGCCGGCAGGGTAATGGCGGCCGCCCCGCCGCCGGCCCCGGCGCGGATCTCCGAAGCGATTCGGCGCCAGGCCGCGCCCGCGGCCCAGGCGGGGGCGGTGGGAGACCAGTTCGAATACCGGCTGCGCACCCCGGTGACCATCCGGCGCAACGAATCGGCCCTCCTCCCCATTCTCCAGTCCGACCTCGAGGGGGAGAAGGTCTCGGTGTTCCGGGAGAGCGCAGGCGAATCGCACCCGCGCCTGGCGTTCTGGCTCCGCAATTCGAGCGGGCTGACGCTCGACGGGGGGCCCGTGACCCTGATCGACGGGAACGCCTTCGCCGGGGAAGGACTGTTCGAGACGATCCAGCCGGGGGAAGATCGGCTGCTCGATTACGCCGTGGACCTGGGAACCGTCGTCTCGACCGCCCAGGCGAGCGAGCGCCGGCGCGTGGAGCGGGTGGTGATCCGGCAGGGGACGATGCGCCTCGTCGCCAAAATGGCCGAGAAGAAGACCTACCGGATCCGGAACAACAACGACGCGGCCCGCTCGGTGGTCCTGGAGCACCCGGTGCGGGCGGGCTGGACCCTGGTCGGGGCCAAACCGGCCGAAACGAGCGCGAACTTCTACCGCTTCAAGGTGGCGGCGGCGCCGAAGAGCACCGCCACCTTCGTGGTGGAGGAGGAGTCGCCCATCGAGTCGGTGTTCGCCCTCTCCTCGGTCACGGCCGACCAGGTCGCCGTCTGGGTCCGGGACCGCTCCATCGACCCCGAGACCGAGCGGCAGCTCGGCGCCATCGCCGCGCTCCAGGCGGAAATCGCCGGACTGGGGCGGAGGATCGCGGCGCTGGAAAAGGAGCAGGACGACATCTTCAGGGACCAGGAGCGGGTGCGGCAAAACCTCGAGCGCCTCGGCCAGGGCCCCGACGAAGCCGCCCTGCGCCTGCGCTACATCCGCCAGCTCGACGGCCAGGAGAACCGGATCGCGGCCATGAAGGGGGAAAGGGAGAAGCTGGAAGCCGAACGCGCAGCGGCCGAGCGGCGTCTCATGGAGCTGATTGAGAAGCTGAGTGTGGACCGGACGCTCTAGACCTGCCCGCGGGCCGGCCCGAGAGCCGGCCCGCAGGAGACCCTAGAAGCGGATCGACTGGACGATCCGCTGGAACATGTTGCGGTAGGAGGCGTACTCCTCCTCCGGGGCGACGAAGATGAAGTAGACCAGCCCCTCGGGGCGGAGCACCGTAACCAGCCAGTCGGTCTCCTGCCCCCCGGACGGGGAGCCGTTCACGAATTCCATCGAAAGGGCCACCTGGCCGTCGATGCGGATCTGCCCCCGGTCGCGCATGAGGCGCATCCCGGGGTTGGAGCGCCGCAACCCCTCGACGAGCTGATCGGTGGCGTTCCGGAGGCTCACCTGAGCGCCGCGCCGGGAAACCGGCTCATACACCGCCATCATCCCCCCGTAGGCCAGCGCCCCCTCGCTGCCCACCGTCACGATGCCGCCGTCGGGCGCCAGGGCGAAATCACGCTCCTCCCCGTAGACGCGCCAGTTCTCCGGGTGCTGCAGCCGGACGTAGCCGCTGTCGTAGCTCCTCAGCCGGCTGGAAGGGCGCTCGGGCCGCTCCACTCTTCCCGACGGGGAAGGCTGCCCCGAAGGAGCCGGCTGCCCGGCGGCGGTCTTGGGGGCCGCGGGGAGCGATCTCAGCAGCCGCCTGATGTTCTGAAAATCCCTCGAATCGACCGCCGCCCGCGCGGGGAGCGGGCCCAGGCGCGAGATCTCCTGCTGGATCCCCCGGATCCGGTTGTCGGGATTGGGGTGGCTGCTGAAGAAATCGGTCCCCCGGTTCCCCGTCTCCAGCTTTTCGAAAAATGTGGCCATGGCGCGCGGATCGTACCCGGCGTCGTAAAGGATCTGCGAGCCGATGAGGTCCGCCTCCCGCTCGTCGTCGCGCGAGTACTTGAGCAGGATCGAATTGACCGCGAAGGCGCCTCCGATCTGCGCCAGGGCTCCCGCCATGGAGTCGTTCCCCATGATGCCGCCGAAGATGGCGAGCGGCGCCTGGTAGAGCTGCTGCTTGCTGGCCTGGTTGGTCCCGTGGCGCAGGGCGACATGGCCGATCTCGTGCCCGATCACCCCGGCCAGTTCCGCCTCGTTGTCCGCGGCCTCGATGAGGCCGCGGTGGATGTAAAGGAAGCCCCCGGGGAGGGCGAAGGCGTTGATGCTCGCGTCGTTGACGCATTTGAACTGGTAGGGGTACTTCTCCCCCGGCGCGTAACCGGCCAGGCGCCTGCCGAGCCGGTCGAGATAGTCGTCCACCCGGCGCTGGTTCAGCATCGGCAACTGCCGTTCGGCGTCCTGGGCCACCTGCCGCCCGAGTTCGACGTCCTGCGCGGGCGAGAAGAGGTTCCATCCCGGCTTGAGCGCCGTCCTCTGCCCGAAGGCGGCGCCTGAAAGAACGAGGGTGAGAGCGACGACAAAGACAGGCTTGCATGCAGCGGATCTGAAATTGCGGTTCATGGCCATACCTCCCTTGAGAAAAGGGTAGCGGAATCGGCCGGAAATGGTAACAGGAGATTTTACGGCGTACGGCGGGTACCGGGCCGGACCTCGACGGTGATGGTGCGTTCGGCCCCCTTGCGGAGCACGCTCAGGACCAGCCGCTCCCCCAGCCCGTGGGTCTGCCAGTAGGTGGCGAAACTGGCGGCGTCGAAAATCGGCTGCCCGTCCATGGCGACGACCACGTCGCCGGCGAGGACCCCCGCCCTTTCGGCCGGCGTCTCCTTCACCACGTCGACGACCAGGAGTCCCGTCTGCCCCGGCATCCGCATGGCGTCGGCCAGGTCGGGCGTCATCACGACGGTGTCCAGCCCGATGGCGGGTTTGGGAAGGTTCAGGGACACCTGGCGCCGGAACTGCTGCGGCTTGCGCACCCCCACCCTCGCGGCGAGCTCCACCGGTTTCCCCCCGCGCACGATCCCGAGTTTCACCCGGGAGCCGACGGCGGAATCCTGGACCAGCTGGATGAACTGCCGGACGTCCCGGATTGCAAGGTCGTTGTAGCGGACGAGGCGGTCGCGCGGGCGCACCCCCGCTTCCAGCGCCGGGCTTTCGGGGTCCAGTTCCTCGACGAGGACCCCCCCGGGCGCATCCTCCAGATAGAGGCCCAGCCATCCGGCCCGAATGTCCCCTCCCGTGGCGATGATCTTTTCGGCGGAAGCCAGGAGCGGGGAGATGGGGTACACGATCATTTCCATCCCCAGCGGGTCCCGGTCGGCCACGAATCCCAGCACGCGGCGGTCCCGGGTCAGGATCGGCTGGCTGATGTCGGGGGCGGGGAGGTTCATCCGGAGCATCCAGTTGCCCCCGGCCGGCAGGCCGGGACCGGTCCCCACCGAAAGGACCCGGGCCTCCCGGAAACCCGATCGGCCCGCTCCCCCGGCCTCCGGGGCCATGATCACCGCCCCGTCCTGCACCTGGCAGTCCCGGCAGACGGGGGTCTCCCGGAGCCGGCCCCTCAGGAGGCGGACTACGGCGGCGCCGTTGCTCTGGTCGACACCGATCAGTTTCCCCTGCCACTTCCCCCCGTCGCCGGTCGTGATTTCGATCCTGGCTTCGTGCGCCTGGACATCGACCCAGCGATAGCCCAGGAAGGCCAGGATGTGCCCCTCCCGGTCGATCACCACCCCCGTGGAAGGGAAGTCGCGGACGATGATGGGGCTGTAATCCTCGAGGATCTGCCCGTTGAGCAGGAACATCCCCTTGGCGCCCGGCATCTCGCTGATGATGTTCACCCGCACCAGGCCGCCTGCCCCGGCGGCTTCCTCCGGGTATCCCTCCAGCCCGAGGCAGACCCCGGCGAGGAGGACGCCCGAAAGGAGCGCTCGGGCGCACAGGCTGAAGCTGGCATGGAGGACTCGGCTCATGGCGTTCAGTGACTCACGTTGCGGATGAAATACTCCTCGGAAGCCTGCCCGTACTTCACATAGAGCTTCCGGGGCAACCGGTCGGGCAGCGCGTTGCTCTCGGGCCCCACCAGCAGGTAATCCACGACCTCCATTCCGGGATAGTGCCGGTCCCGCGGAAAGCGCACCTGCAGCGTCCGAGGGGAGGAGGCGAGCTCCGCCGGGACCGCTGCGGCCGGATCGGGAGGCGGCGCGACCGACTCCGCGACGGGCTCCCGGACCGCCGCGCTCTCCGGGAGGGCTGCCGGCAACTTCCTTTCCACGGCCGGAACCGCTGCGACACGAAGGGCTTCGACCTGGATCGCCGGGGCCTGCATCGGTTCGGTCCGGACCTGTTCCACCCGAACCGGATCCGCCTTCGGAGTTTCCGGCCGGTCCCGTTCCGCCGTCACGGCGGGCCGGGAGCCGGGGCCCGAAGCGGGATGGAACGCATAAAAGGCGCCGAGGCCCAGGGCGAGCACGCCGGATGCCGCCAGGGCCAGGGTGCGCGCGGAGGGGAGTTCGAATCCATAAGTCCCGACTGCGCGCAGCCGGGAGAGGAAGCCGCGCGATTTCCGCGCGGCGATCTTCCCGCAAAGGGCCGCCTCGAAGCCTTCGGGCGCCCTCACCCGGGCGAGCCCGGCCGCCATGCGCCCGAGACGCCGGGCGTCGGCCAGCGCCCTTCCGCAACGGATGCACTCCCCGGCGTGCCGCTCCATGCCGAAGCGGCCGGGGAAATCGAGCCCCCCTTCGAGGTAATCTTCCAGGTTCCGGTGAAACGTGCGACAGTTCATGGCCATCCGTTATACGTAATGCTCCAGCTTGCGCTGCAGCAGTTCCCTCGCCCGGTGGAGCCTCGACTTGATGGTCCCGGGCGAGCATTTCAAGATCTTCGCGATCTCCTCGTACGGCAGTTCCTGGACTTCCTTCATCACGAAGGCTGTCCGGTATTTCTTCGGCAGCGAGCGGATGGCCTCCTCGAGGACCTGTCCGCTCTCCTTGCGCAGGACTTCGTCCCGCGGACTGCGCCGGGTGTCCCGGAGTTCGAATTCCGGGCCGTCCGCATCCTCCGCCTGCCGGCTGCCCCAGACGTTGCGGTAGAACACCTGCCCGCGCCTCTTGCGGTAGCGCATCTCGTCGATGGCGAGGTTGGTCGCGATCCGGTAGATCCAGGTGGAGAACTGGTAGAGGTTGCTGTAGCGGTGGATGTTCTGGTACACCCGCAGGAACGTCTCCTGGGACAGGTCGACGGCGATGTCGTAATCCCCGACCATCATGTTGACGTAATTGGTGATCGAATCCTTGTAGCGGCCCACCAGCTCGGTGAAGGCGGCGTCGTTGCCGGCAATGAAGTCCCTGACCAGACTGTTGTCGGTGACGGGGCCTCCCTGGCTCGCTAATTCCCAATTATCGATCTTGATGGCTTCTTCCCGGGATTGAGAAGTCAATCGTTAACCTCCAGGCGGCCGCGGTAGTCCCGCCGGGACCGTCCGTCCCCGCGATACCCGTTGCCACGGCCGCACGTCTCCTATACCCATCGTACATACACGATACCATGCCCCTCGGGTTCCCGAATTTTCCCCCTTTTTCCGTCGTCCCGGGGGTCATTTCATATCCATCCAGTTGTCAGCCGCGCGAAGGTCGACCTTGAGGGGGACGGCGAGTTCGGCCGCCCCCTCCATCTCCCCGCGCACCAGCCGGCCCACCTCGTCCGCTTCCGCCTCCGGAGCCTCCAGCACCAGCTCGTCGTGCACCTGCAGCAGGATCCGGACCCTCTCCCCGCGCCCGGCGAGCGCCCGGTGTACGCGGATCATGGCGATCTTGACGATGTCGGCCGCCGTCCCCTGGATGGGGCTGTTGACGGCGATCCGCTCGCCGAAGTTGCGCACGTTGTGATCCTTGCTCCTCATTTCGGGAACCGGGCGGATGCGGCCGTAGATCGTCCGGACCACCCCCTGCTCCCTGGCCTCCTCCACGGTCCGGTCGAGCCAGGCGCGCACCCCGCTGTAGCGGCGGAAGTAGGCGTCGATGAACTCCTGCGCTTCCTCCCGGGATATGCCGAGCCCCTTGGCGAGGCCGAAGGCGGACTGGCCGTAGACGATGCCGAAATTGATCGCCTTGGCGCGCCGGCGGCACTCCGCGCGGTTCTCGAGCTGTTCCGCCGTGAAGACCTCGCGCGCCGTCCGGTCGTGGATGTCCTCCCCGGCCCGGAAGGCGGAGACCAGGACTTCGTCGCCGGAAAGATGCGCCAGGACCCGCAGCTCCACCTGCGAGTAGTCGGCCGAAATCAGCAGGTTCCCCGGTTCCGCGACGAAGGCGCCCCGGATCAGGCGCCCCATTTCGGTCCGGACCGGGATGTTCTGCAGGTTCGGGTCGGAGCTCGAAAGCCGTCCCGTCGCGGCCCCTGTCTGGTTGAAGGAGGTATGGACGCGCCCCGTCCGGGGGTGGATCAGGACCGGGATCGCATCGACGTAGGTGGACTTGAGCTTGGACACCTGGCGGTATTCGAGGATCAGGCGGGGGATGTCGTAGGTCTCGGCCAGTTCCTCCAGCACCCCCTGGTCGGTGCTGTAGCCGCCGGTCTTCCGGGTCTTCTTCAAACTCGGCAGGTGGAGCTTCTCGAACAGGACCTCCCCCATTTGCTTGGGGGAGTTGATGTTGAACTCCACCCCGGCCGCCTCGTGGATCCTGGCGGTCAGCCCGGACAAACGCTGCTCCATTTCGGACGACATCTTCCTGAGCGTTTCACGGTCCACCCTGATCCCCGTGCGCTCCATCTCGACGAGCACCGGCACGAGCGGCAGGTCGATCTCCTCGTACAGCCTGCGCAGCCCCAGCCGGTCGAGCTCCGGGTCGAGGGCCTCGTAAAGGCGGCGCACGGCGTCCAGCCGCCGGCAGAGGATTCCGGCGAGCTCACCCGGTTCCTCGGGCAGGAGCGACCCCTGCCGCGGCCCCTTTTCCTCCCCGAGGGCCAGGTGCAGCCGGTCCAGGGCCCATCGCTTCAGGGCGTAATCGCCGCTGTTGGGTGAGGTGAGAAACGCCATCAGCATGACGTCGACCGGGGGGGTCCCGGGGCGGACCCCCGCCTTTTCCTGCAGGGAGAGGAAGGGCTTGGAATCCCAGCAGACCAGCCTGGTCGACGGGGTTTCGGCCAGTTCGCGCCAGAGGGCGGCCTGGCCCGGGTCCTCGAGGTCGAGGAGTACGGCGTCCTCCTTCCCGCCCTGGACGGCGACCGCGGTGACCGTCGCTCCGCCCGCGACGTTCTGCTCGACGAAGAGGGTCCGGTGCCTCCGCATCGATTCCAGGAACGCGCCGGCCCCGGAGGCATCGAGCCACGCCCCCGCGAGCGGCCTCGCCCCCTCCTCGTCGAGGAATTCCTCCATGAGCGACTTGAACTCCAGCTCGGAAAAGAGGGCGAAGGCGGCCTCGCGGTCGGGCGGCCGCAGCGCCAGCGACTCGAGGTCGAGCTCGATCGGGAGATCGAGGTGGATGGTGACCAGTTCCCGGCTCATGAGGATCTGCTCCTCGTGGTCCCTGAGGCTCGCCTGGTGCGCCTTCTTTTTCACCCGGTCCCTGTTCCTGAGCAGGTTCTCGATACTGCCGAAATCCCGGATCAGCTCCCGCGCCCCCTTCTCCCCGATCCCGGGCGCCCCGGGAACGTTGTCCGAAGCGTCCCCCCAGAGGCCCAGCAGGTCCGGCACCTGCTCCGGGCGGACCCCCAGCTTCTCCTCCACCTCGGGCGGCCCGAGAAAGCGGTCTTTCATCGCGTCGAAGACGACGACCCGGTCGCTGACCAGCTGCAGCATGTCCTTGTCGCTCGTCACGATCACCGACTCGAGGTCGCGCTCCGCGGCCTGCCGCGCCAGGGTGCCGATCACGTCGTCGGCTTCGTACCCCTGGAACCCGATCACGGGGATGTGGAACGCCTCGCACACCCTGCGGATATAGGGGATCTGCTCCACGAGGTCCGGCGGCATCGGCTTGCGCGTGGCCTTGTACTCCCCGTACCGCTCGTGGCGCACGGTCGGCCCCTCCAGGTCGAAGGCGACGCCGATGTAGTCCGGTTTCTGCTCCTCGACGAGCTTGCGCAGCATCGAGGTGAAACCGTATACGGCGTTGGTCGGGATCCCCCTGGAGTTTCCGAGGCCGCGGATGGCGTAATAGGCCCGGTAGATGTGGGACATGCCGTCGACCAGGAAAAATCGCTTGGGGCTCATGGGATTCCCTCTCCTATGCTGTGGTGTTGCCGCTCCCCTTCTTTCCGGCCCTGGGGTGGCAGTCCCGGTAGACCCGGACGAGCTGCTCGACCGAAACGTGGGTGTACTTCTGGGTGGTGGAGAGGCTGCTGTGCCCCAGCATCTCCTGGATCGCGCGCAGGTCGGCGCCCGCATTGAGCATGTGGGTGGCGAAGGTGTGGCGGAGCGTGTGGGGGTGCACCTTCAGCCTCTCCGCGAGTTGGGCGACGTAGCGGTCCACGATGTTCCCGACGCTCCGGCTGCTCAGCCGGCCGCCGCGCAGGTTGAGGAACACCGCCTCCCTTCCGCGCGGCGCGGAGGCGCGCGGCCGGAACAGGCGCGGGCGCACCTCCAGGTAGGACTGCAGCGCTGCGGCCGCGGCCGAGCCGAAAGGGACGATGCGCTCCTTCTCCCCTTTCCCGAGGACCTGGACCAGCCCTTCTTCGAGGCTGAGGTCGCCCAGGTCCAGCCCGACCAGTTCGCCCGCACGCAACCCGGAACTGTAGAGCAGTTCCAGAATCGCCCGGTCCCGCCGGCCCGCATCGGTCGACGCATCGGGCGCTTCCACCAGGGCCCGGGCCGCATCGACGCCGAGGTAGCCCGGAAGCCGGGTTTCCTGCTTCGGGGAGGCGACGGCCCGGGCCGCGTTGGCCCGGACCACCCCCCGCGCGGTCAGGAATTTCATGAAGGAGCGCAGCGCCGCCAGCTTCCGCGCCACGGACGATTTCCGGTTCCGCTTTTCGTAGAGGACGCCCAGGAACTCGCGCACGGTGAGGTTGTCGATCTCGTCCGGTTCCGGGGCCGGACGGGGATCCCCCGCCGGGGAGGTCGTCAGCCAGGCGTGGAACTGCATGAGGTCCGAGGCGTAGTTGCGCAGGGTGTGCGGGGAGGCGTTCTTCTGGACGCGCAGGTACTCGAGATAGTGTCCGATCCAGGAAGCCAGGGTTTCGGCCATGAGGTCCTCGTTCAGTTGGCGGCGGCCCCGTCGGATAATGCCGTGATCCACCGGTCCATCCCGGCAAGCGCCCGCTCGACCTGCCGCAGGCGGCGCTCCTTCCGGTCGCGGATGTCGGAATCCGCCCCGGAATCCCGGAGCAGGCCGAAGGTGATGTTGGCCGGCTGGAAGCGCTCCCCGTCCCCGAAGGCCAGGTAACGGACCAGGCTGCCGCAGGCGGTCGCCGGCGGCGGGGTGACGCACCCCAGCCCCCGGGCCAGCCGGGCCGCGTTGATCCCGGCCAGAAGCCCCGTGGCGATCGATTCAATATACCCCTCCACGCCGCACAGCTGCCCCGCAAAAATGAGCCCCGGCCTCTCTTTGCTCTGCAGCGTCGGGTGGAGCAGCCGGGGGGCGTTGATGTAGGAATTGCGGTGGATCTGGCCGAAGCGGAGGAACTCCGCCCGTTCGAGCCCGGGGATCATCCGGAATACCCGTCGCTGCTCGGGGAATTTCAGGTGGTTCTGGAACCCCACCAGGTTGTAGCTGTCGGCCATGAGGTTTTCCAGCCGCATCTGCACGGCGGCGTAAGGCCTGCGTCCCGTGCGCGGGTCCACGAGCCCCACCGGCTTCATGGGTCCGTAGCGGAGCGTGTCCACCCCGCGCCGGGCCAGTTCCTCGATCGGGAGGCACCCCTCGAAAAAACACGCCTCCTCGAAGGAGCGCAGGGGGGCGGATACGGCCCCGACCAGGGCCTCGTAAAAGCCGAGGTACTCCTCCCTGGACAGGAAGGCGTTGAGGTAGTCCTCCCCCCCCTTGCCGTAGCGGGAGGCGGCCGAGAGGCGCGCGCGGTCCAGGGTGGCCGCGTCCACGATGGGGGAAATGGCGTCATAAAAACAGAGGTTCCGGCTCCCGGCGAAGCGCGCGATCGATTCCGCCAGGGGATCGGAGGTCAGGGGGCCGCTGGCCACCACGACGATGCCGTCCCCGGGGAGTTCCCGGACCTCCTCCCGGACCAGCTCGATATTGCCCGTGGCCGTGATCTCCTCCGTCAGCCGCAGGCTGAACGCCTCCCGGTCGACGGCCAGGGCGTGCCCGGCGGGGATCCTCACCTCGTCCGCCACCCGCAGCAGCAGGCTGTCGAGACGCCGCAGCTCCTCCTTGAGCAGGTGGGGGGCCGTCCCGGGCGCGTCCGATTTGAGCGAGTTGCTGCAGACGAGCTCCCCCAGCCGCCCGGTCGAGTGGGCGGGGGTCATGACCTCCGGCCGCATCTCCACCAGGCGCACCGCGATCCCGCGCCGCGCGGCCTGCCACGCCGCCTCGGCCCCCGCCAGGCCCCCGCCTATGACCGTAACTCTCGTTTCCATCAGCAGATTCTAGTTTATGAGGGGCCGGGGAACAATAGCGCGCCCCGGTGAACCCTGCCGCGCCTTGGGGAATCCAATCGATTACGGGTCCCGCCGGGGCCCCGATCCGTCAACCGATCCGCCGGAGGGCATCATGAAGAAAACCATCATCCTGGCCGCATGGACGCTCCTGGCCCCGCTGGCCGCCTGGGCGCAGCCGGAAGTCCCGGCGGTGGAAATATTCGGGGGTTATTCCTATTTCCGGGCCAACCCGGAAGGGTTCAACCTGAACGGGTGGAACGCCTCGGTGACGGGCAACCTGACCGAGTGGTTCGGCATCGAGGGGGACTTCAGCGGGCATTACGGGAGGCCGGCCTGGTCCGGCGTTCCGATCGACGGGGTCCATATCCGGTCGCACTCGGTGCTCGCGGGACCGAAAATAACCCTGCGCGGGCCGAGGGTCGAACCCTTCGCCCATTTCCTGATCGGGGCCAATATCGCCTCCACCGAAGAGTACGGGGTGAGCCGGTCCGATTCCGCCCTGGCCGCCGTGGTCGGCGCGGGGCTCGACCTCCCCGTCAGCCGGCACCTGGCGGTACGCCCTTTCCAGGTGGATTACCTCATGACGCGCTATGACGTCGGGGGCTTCCCGGACGAACGCCAGAACAACTTCCGTTTCTCGGCCGGGGTCGTGTTCCGGCTGGGCCGGTAGCCGGGCGCGGCCCGACAAAGGAGGGCAAAAACATTCAGGTTTCGGCCCCCCGGCCGATATGTATTCCGAAAGCGAATCAACGCATCGGCGGGGCGGCGACATGGGTACGGAAGAGAACGGGACGGACATCATCATACCGGTATGCAACCGCTACCGCTCGACCCGCAGCCTGCTCGAGGCCGTCTACCGCCACACCGATCTTCCGTTTCATCTCTTCGTCGTAGACAACGCCTCCGGGGACGAGACCGCCGACCTCGACAAGATCTACACCCGGGACATCACCGTCATCCGCAACCGCCGCGACCGCGGCTGGAGCGGCGCGGCCGACCAGGGGATCGAGTCCGGGCGCAACCCCAACGTCGTGCTGATGCAGGGCGGCGTGGAGGTCTCCGCGGGGTGGCTCGGGAACCTCCTGGCCTTCCTTGAAACCCACCCGCGCATCGGGGCCGTCGCCCCCCTCGGTTCCGGCGCCGACGACCGGCAGGGGGTGGACCGCGTGCGCAAGCGGTTGGCCCGGCAGATCCCCGTCTTCAGGACGGAAGACCTTCACGAGCGCAACCGTATCCTGAAGTACCATTTCCACCGGGCCGGGATCCTGGTCGAAGGCCCCCTCGACTTCTTCTGCGTCCTCCTCAAGCGGCGCACCCTCGACGCCGTCGGCCCGCTGGCCGACGGCACCGGCGGCGGCGACGGCTACTGCCGCCGCCTGCGCCGGGCGGGCTATGTCCTCGGCCTGGCGCTCGACACCTACGTTCTGCACCACGCCGACCCGGCGCCGCAGGGGGCGTCGCGCCGCGGCCGGAATCAGGGGACGTACTTATAACCCCGGCCGCGCAGGCTGACGAAATGGCGCGGCTGCTCCGGCTCCTCCTCGAAATGCTTGCGCAACCGGACGATGAAGTTGTCAACGGTGCGGGTCTCCACCCCGGAATGATAGTCCCACACCTTTTCGAGCAGCTCGCGGCGCGAGAACACCCGGTTGGGGGCCGAGATCAGCGTCCGGAGCAGCCGGGCCTCGAGCGCCGTCAGCTGAACCCCTCCCCGCGGCCCCTCCCCGCGGAGCTCCTCGAGATCCACCGGCCAGTCCCCCACGGTCGTCTTCAGCGCCGTGCCCCCCTCGCCGTCGTACCACGCGGCGCGCTCCAGCATCCGCCTGACGCGCAGCAGCAGTTCGCGCAGGTGAAAGGGCTTGACCACATAGTCGTCGGCGCGCAGTTCCAGCCCGCGGACCCGGTCCTCGGGCGCCGCCCGCGCGGTGAGCATGATCACGGGGACCTTCGGATCGCTCTGCCGGATCCGGCGCGCGACCTCGAACCCGTCCAGGTCCTCTAGCATGATGTCCAGGATGATCAGGTCGAACGGCCGGCGCTCGTACCGGGCGAGCGCCTCGCGCCCGCTTCCGGTGGCGCTCACCTCGTACCCCTCCTGCTCGAGGTTGAATTCGAGCGGCCGGGCGATGTGCACCTCGTCTTCCACCAGCAGGATCCGGGGAGCGCGCTCCTTTTTCGTCATGTCAGACCTCGTCCTCCGCTCCCGGTCCGCGGGGGCGCCGCGCCGTCAGGCTCCAGTATTTCCGGACCCGCGGGAGGCGCACGCTGAAGGTGGCCCCGCGGCCGATGCCGGGGCTCGAGGCCCAGACCCCGCCGCCGTGGTTCTTGACGATATTGCGCACGATGTAGAGGCCGAGCCCGGTCCCGCGCGGGTGCCGCGTCTCCTCCTCCGAGCCGCGCCAGAACATCTTGAACACGTTTTTGAGATCCTTGCCCGGGATCCCGTTCCCCCCGTCGACGACGTCGATGCGGCAGCTGCGCATTTCCCGGTGCACCCGGATCCGGACCCGGGCATCGGGAGGGGAGTAGCGGGCGGCGTTCTCCAGCAGGTTGCCGAGGACCACGCGCATGGCCGACCGGTCGATGACCGCGTGCACGTCGCGCCCCTTGTCGAACTCTATCCTGCGCCCCTCCTTCTCGTACAGGTGGCGGTCCTCCTCCAGGAGATCCTCGATGAAGCGCCGGATGCTGACCGGCTCCATCCGATAGCGGCCCGGCCTTTTCCCGATCCGCGCCGCCCCCAGGATCCGGTCGATCAGGGTCGTCAGCCGCTCGGTGTCCCCCAGCATCATGGCGATATACTCCCGCTTCTTCTCCTCGGGCATTTCCCTGAGGGCGAGCGTTTCGAGCGCCAGTTGGATGGAGGCGACGGGGGACTTGAGCTCGTGGGTGACGTTGGATACGAACGCGCGCTGCATCTCGTTGAGCCGGCGCTGCTTGATCCAGAAGATGAAGATCACGGTCGCGCCGGCGAGGATCAGCGTGAGGAGCAGGGCCCCCTCGAGCATCGGCCCCCACCCCATCCCCTCGACCTCCATCTGGGTCCGGAGCCGCTCCGCCATCTCGCGCAGCTGGGCGTTCCTCTCGATGTACCACCGGATCCAGACCACCATCACCAGGACCCAGAGGGCCTGCAGCAACAGGAAGACGGTGACGGGGTGATAGAGCCAGCGGGTCTTCAGGCGGATATTCGTGATCATGGCCGCCCTGCCTTCGGGGGTCTATTCCGGCGCAACCAAGGTCGCCGGCTCCCCGTTCCCTTCGTGGAGCACGCGGAGGATATCGGCGCCGAACTCGGTGACGCGCCACTGCCGCATTCCGGGAATGCCGCGAAACGCGTCCAGGTCGGCGGGAGGCTCCGCGGCCAGGGCCTCCAGCAGGTTGGCGGGAAAAACGACCCCCACGTTCAGCTTGAGCTCCGCCGCCTTCCCGACCCGCCACTGCTTGAGCCGTTCGAAACGCTGTTTGGCGGCGCGGCTGGGGGGCTTGCCTCCGATACGCGGGGGAAGCGCCAGAATGGAAGGAGCCTGTTCACGCGCGGCGGCCAGGGTGTCGATGATGGCCGGCCCGAAGCGGCGGGCGACCCGGTAGGAGACTCCGGGGCGGCCGAACAGTTCCTGCGCGGCTTTGGGCGGACGGCGCGCCAGGTCCACCAGCACGGAGTTGTTGATCACCTTGAACGCGGGGACGTCGAGCCGGCGCGCGGCATCGTCGCGCAGCAGGAAGAGCGCGCGCAGGGCCACCTGCTCCCGCGGCTGGAGGTCGCGATACCCCTTGATCCGGCGAAACGCCTCGGTGTCGAATTCCTTTTCGGGCTTCTCGTTGGCGGCGGCGGCCGCGAACTCCTCCTGCGCCCACCCGAGGCGCCCCATCCCCTTCAGCTCCTCCTCGAGGACGTCGCGCAGCCGGAGGAGGTGGTGGGTGTCCATGGCCGCGTACTCGAGTTGCTCGTCCACCAACGGGCGCCGCGACCAGTCGTCGCGCTGCCTCCGCTTGGAGTGGTAAATCCCCAGGATCCTCTCCATCAGGGCGCCCAGGCCGAGGAACTCGTACCCCGCGAGCTGCGCGGCGATATGGGTGTCGAAGAGATTGGCGAACGCGAAGCCGTAATCGCGCCGGAGGCAGAAGGTGTCGTACCCCGAGGCGTGGAACACCTTCTCCACCCCCGGGTCGGCGATGATGGGGCCCAGTTGCGCGATCTCATCGAGCGCCAGCGGATCGAGGATGAAAGTATCCCGGTCCGAGGAGATCTGGATCAGGCACACCTTCTCGAAGTAGTGGTAGAGGCTGTCGGCCTCCATGTCGATGGCCAGGCGGGGGGCGGAGCGCACCCTCTCCATCATGGCCTGGAAGTCCCCTGAAGTGGACACCAGAGTGTACGGGGGCGGGGTGTGGGGGGTCGGTTCATCAACTGACGGAACATTCATAGCGCCCACACTCTACCAGAACGGGACGCCCTATGGGAATGAGCAATTGGGCCGGCGCCCGGGGCCGCCTAACCGCGGGAACCCCGGGAAAGCGTCCGCAGCCTCTCCACGACCTTCCCGAGGATGTCGAGCGCCCGGTCGATTTCCTCTTCCGTATTCTGCCGGCTGAGGCTGAAGCGGAGGGAACCCTGGACCACCTCGGGCCGGAGCCCCATCCCCCGGAGCACGTGCGAGGGCTCGAGCGACCCGGAGGAGCAGGCCGACCCGGTGGACGCGGCCACCCCCTCGAGATCGAGCGCGATCACCGCCGCCTCCCCCTCCAGGCGCTCGAAGGACAGATTCGTGATATTGGGAAGGCGCGGCCCCCGGCCGTTGACGCTCCCCCCGGGGATACGCTTGAGCGCCCCCCGCTCGAAACGGTCGCGCAGGACCGCCACCCTTCCCCCCATCTCGGGGAGCCGCTCGGCCGCCAGGCGCGCGGCGGCGCCGAAGCCCGCGACCGCCGGGACGTTCTCCGTCCCTGCCCGGCGCTTGCGCTCCTGCGCCCCGCCCGTAAGAAACGGGGCGATCGGTGTCCCCTTCCGGATCCAGAGGGCGCCCACCCCCTTCGGCCCGTGGATCTTGTGCGCGGAGAGGGAAAGCAGATCGACCCCGAGTTCCCGGACGTCGACCGGGACCTTCCCGGCCGACTGCACCGCGTCGGTGTGCAGCGGCACCCCCCGCTTCCGGGCGATCTCGGCGATCTCCGCGACCGGCTGGACGACCCCGGTCTCGTTGTTGGAGTGCATCACCGAGATCAGGATGGTCCCCTCCCGGACGGCGTCGGCGACGGCGCCGGGGTCCACCCGGCCCGAGGCGTCCACGGGGACCCGGGTGACCTCCACCCCCCGCCTTTCCATGGCCTCGCATGTGGCGAGCACCGCCGGGTGCTCGATCCGGGTCGTGACGATGTGGCCGCCGGGGCGCCGTCCCCCCCACAGAGTCCCCCAGAGCGCCCAGTTGTCCGATTCGGTCCCGCCGGAGGTAAAGACCACTTCCCGGGTGTCGGCGCCGACGAGGTCCGCCACCGCTCGGCGCGCCTCCTCCACCACGGCGCGCGCCTCCTGGCCGAAGAGGTGGATGGAGCTGGCGTTCCCGAAAATGCCGCCCAGCGCCGGGAGCATCGCCTCCAGCACCGCGGGGTCCAGGGGCGTCGTCGCGCTGTTATCGAGATAGATTCTTTCCTTCATATTGGCTTAGAATAGCACAGCACCGGATCCGACAGGACCGAATCCAAGGGAGGCTTCATGGCGATTGTCACACTGCTCAGCGACTTCGGACTGCGGGACCACTTCGTGGCGTCCATGAAAGGGGTCATGCTGGGGCTCAACCCCGAACTCACCTTCGTGGACATCAGCCACGAGATCCCCCCCCAGGACGTCTTTTCCGCCTCCTTCACCCTCGGCCAGACCTGGCACCTCTATCCGCCCGGCACCGTCCACCTCGCCGTCGTCGACCCCGGCGTGGGGGGACCGCGCAAGGCCCTGGCCGCTTCGGCCGGGGGCCATTTCTTCGTCGCCCCCGACAACGGCATCCTGAGCCATGTCTTCTCCGCCGCTGAAGATTCGGCCGCGTTCGAAATCACCGCCGAGCATTACTACCGCAAGCCGGTTTCCGCCACCTTCCAGGGCCGGGACATCTTCGCCCCGATCGCGGCCTGGATCAGCCGCGGGATCCCGCTCCCCCAGCTCGGGCCCGCCCTGCCGGACCCGGTGAAGTTGCCGCTGCCGGCCATCAAGCGGGTGCAGGACGCGCTGATCCAGGGCGTTGTGCTGGCCGTGGACCATTTCGGGAACCTCGTCACCAACCTCCGGCCGGAGGACGTGCCTCGCGCCTTCCGGATCATGGCGGGCAAGCAGGAGATCACCCGCAGGTGCGCCACCTACGGCGAGGGGGCGGCGGGGGAATTCTTCATCGTGGCCGGATCGACCGGGTATCTCGAAATCGCCGTCAGGAACGGCTCCGCCGCGGAGCGGCTCAACATGAAGCCCGGCTTCCCCATCGGCGTCATCCTTCAGTAGCGGGCGGCAGCCGGCCATGGCCCCGACCCAGGACTCCCTCTTCGCTCCCCCCCGGCGCTCTACCCCGCTGCGGGTGGGGCCGGCGGGGTGGAATTACAAAGACTGGGAAAACATCGTCTACGGGAAAGGGGTCGACCCGCTCGCCTTCCTGGCCGACTACGTCGACATGATCGAGATCAACAGCTCCTTCTACGCCCCCCCCCGCCCCCGGGACGCGGCCTCGTGGGCCCGGCGCGTGGCGCACAACCGGAATTTCCGCTTCACGGCCAAGGCCTGGCAGCGGATTTCGCACCAGCGCCGGCCGGAGGAGCCCGCGGCCCTCGAGGCCGACTGCGACGCCGTCCGCCGGAGCCTGGCCCCGCTCGCGGAAGCGGGGATCCTGGGCGCCCTCCTCGTCCAGTTCCCCTGGAGCTTCCGCCACACCCCAGAAAACGTGGAGTACCTCGACCGGGTCTTCCGTCGCCTCGCCGACTTCCCGCTCGTGGTCGAGGTCCGGCACGCCGGCTGGGACACCGACTCCTTCTACGATTTCCTGCGGATTCACAACGTGGGGTTCTGCAACATCGACCAGCCCGTGATCGGCCAGTCGCTCCGCCCCGACGACCGCGTCACCGCGCCGCCGGGCTACATCCGTCTGCACGGGCGCAACTACGCCGACTGGTTCCGCGAAGGGGCCGGGCGCGACGCGCGCTACAACTACCTCTACAGCCGCGAGGAGGTCCGCCAGCTCTCCGGGAGCATCCGCAAGATCGGGCAGACCACCGAGGAGACCTACGCCGTGACCAACAACCACTTCCGCGGCCAGGCCCTGGTCAACGCCCTGGAAATCGTGGAGGAACTGGGCGGCGCCGCGCCCGCCGTCCCCCCGCTCCTCAAGGCCGCCTACCCCGGCCGCTTCCGGGAAACCTAGCCTGTACCGGAACCTATCCCCGGATGAGACCGGCTGCCTTGGACACCGCCCTGGAGTAGTCGACGAAATCATCAAGCCTGGTGGTGATGATGGAATACACCACCTTCCAGTTGATCTCCTGATAGGAATGAACGGCGATGTTCCGAAATCCCACCGCTTTCCGCATACGCGTGGCGATCCCAGGCGAGATCATGCCCAATCTGCAGAGATCCTCAAAACACTCGGCCATGCTCGCAGGCGCTGGCACATCCTCGCCAGCAAGAATATGCGAAGCGATATCGACACAGGTCTGCACGGCACGCTCGAGATTAAGGCAGATGATGTCTTGCAGGTCGTTGTCCTCAAGCAGCAGTTCCACGGAAGCCGGTGTCTTGTCGCCCAAGCGCTCAACGCATCTTCGCAACGATTCCAATTTGGCCATGACTACTTTCTCATCCATTGAGGAACCGCTCCCTCCGTTCCCGCAATATGCGGTAGTGGTATGGCATCATATCCGCCTGGTTGTAAAGCATGCGGATGATCAGCCGCGCATACAGGCCTTTATCGAGATTCTGAACCAACACCCCCTTGGATAATGCCTGCTTGAGGATTTCCCCGTTTGCCGTCATGAGGTCAAGAAGGTCCACCATCCTAGGGGTTGCGGACGAAAGAGCGTCGCAGAGATTCAGATATTGCTCCTCGGACAACGCCCGGTCCCCGGCTACCGCAATATCCAGATCACTGCCGGCCGAGGCCCTGCCCGTCGCCACCGACCCGAAAACGATGCAGAGTTTGACCTCAGGGTGGTTCCGAAGCACGGATCTGATCGGTTCGAGAATTTCCATCATTCCACCATTTTAGAGGAATCCTGCCCGGCAAGTCTATACGCAGAATCCAAATATGTCGTTGATTTTTCACGGCTTGCGCCCCAGCAGAGGGGCGTCGGCCTGACGCCCCAATATCGGTGTAGATTTTTCCCGTTTCAAATGGTATAAAAACCTCCGCTTTATTTCAGCACCTGAGCAGCAGGGTATGCCGGGGTAGCTCAGTCGGTAGAGCAACGGACTGAAAATCCGTGTGTCGACGGTTCAATTCCGCCCCCCGGCACCATCCTTCGCCTCCAGCTTCGGATGGCAAGCCCCCTTCCGGTGTCCTCGTCCCCGCACAATACCCATGCCCGTCCCTTTCCTGCCGGCGTGCGCAGCTCCTCAATCACCCGCTTCATCCGTGTCGGGAAGGTAGGTCTCGAGGACCAGGTGGGCCCCGTCGATCGATGAGCGGGTCGGGCCAGAAGCAGTTGAATTCGACGAAAGCGTCGCGCACCTCGCTTCTGTGTACCGAGACCTCGAACGTCTTCCCCCCGTCTTCGGTTTCCGCCGGCCTGATGGGGACGATCACGCGCCACGGCCAAACGGCCCCGTTCGTCCCGAGGATGAATCGGGTGCTGAACAGCCGCTCCAGCCTCCTGTCATCCTTCGGAATGGTGACGCGGAACTTGACCCAGTCCACCCCCCGTTCCGCATCCCGCCGGACTTCCGTATCCACCGTCAGGCGGCACTCCTGCTCCGCCTGGTTCTGCCTGGTGATCGTCCGCTCCCCGGCCACCCCCGGGTCAGGCGACGCCAGGCCCACCAGGGCCAGCAGAACAACCGCAAAGCGACCGCCATGCATGTTCCACCTCCCGCGAAGAGTTTGGGCACCCGACCGCGCGCATCGGGGCCGTTTTGAGCAGGCGTACCGGCAGGCAGATCCCGAAAACCCCGGATCGTGCTGAAGCCCATGTTATCATCATATTGTTCAATGCACCTATGCTTGCGTTTCACGCGCCGGGCAGACCATTCGCCTGAGTGGAGGCGGTTTATGGAGAATGCGGAAGGAATCTGGGCCGGCCGGAGCGATGAGGAGCTTCTCGAGGCCGCGAAGAAGTATTCCGAGTATACGGAAGACGCCGAACGCGTCATTCGCGTGGAGCTGGCGCGCCGCGGGCTGGAGCCGCCGGAGCCCCCGATCGGGGCGTGTTCCCGCTGCGGAAGCTGGATCGCCCGCGGCCATTCGCTGGACGGGTGCTCCCGGTGCGGAGAACCGTTCCCCCCGGAAATCCTGCACGTGCTCGGAGCCCCGGAAGGCGGCGCGCCGCTCGAACCGGAGGTGACGCTCGAGTCGGTGCTGCGCACCGCGGACGCGGGTCTCATCGCGATCGCGAAGTCACTGCTGGAAGGGGAAGGGATCGAGTATCTCCTGCGGGGAGACCGTCTTCCCGATCTCTTCGGCGCCGGGCGGCTCGGCGGGTTCAACATCCTGACCGGGCCGGCCGAGTTTTTGGTTCATCCGCTCGAGGCCGAACGCGCGCGCGCCCTGCTCGAAGGCTTCGATGCGCCGACGGAACCCGCCCCCGACCCGGAGGAAGACGCCTGAACTCCTGCCCGAGGTCAATGGAGGGGTGACATGCTACAGCCCGCGAAGAATGCGATCTGTCTTTGGCACGACGGCGACGCGGAAGAAGCGGCGTGCCGCGGTTGACCCCTCATGGGGCGTCCATCGGTGCCGTCGCCGCGATCCCGCGGCGGGGATTTCCATCCGATCCGGATTTGAATAAATCCCCCTCCCCGCGGGTACAATGGATGAAAACAGGACCTTAAGATTTCGGATTTGCTTCGCCGGGGCAAAAGTGACAGAATGCCTCAACTTCTCGACCGCTGGGGGCACATCATGGTGGAATGGGTTCAGACTCTCACTCGACTGGAACAGACCTTTTTCGTGTGCGCCGCCGTGGGCAGCGTGTTCTTCCTCATCCAGCTGGTGCTTTTATCCTTGGGGGGCGGCGACGCCGGAACCGACGTGGGCGCGGACGCGGGGGGGCACATCGGGGACGGGACGCTGGGGGGGGACGCGGACCTCTCGGCCGACGGGCACCACCCGAGCTCCGACCTGGGCTTCAAGCTCCTCTCCTTCCAGGGGCTGACGGCCTTCTTCATGCTGTTCGGGCTCGTGGGGCTCGCCATGAGCAGGGGGAGCGGCCTCGGCGGCGGGATCTCGGTGCTCACGGCCACGGCCGCGGGCTTTCTCGGCATGCTGGTGGTGGCCAGGCTCTTCCGCTTCTTCATCGGCATGCAGTCCTCGGGCACCATCGATATGAGAAACGCCGTGGGCGGGACCGGCCGCGTCTACCTCCGCATCCGGGCCGGCGCCAAGGGGCAGGTGGAGGTGGCGTTCCAGGGGCGGCTCCGGGTGTGCGACGCCCGGAGCGCCGACGGGAGCGAGATCCCCAATGACGCTCACGTCGAGGTCACCGGGCTCGAGGGTTCCACCCTCGTCGTGAAGCGCCTTTCCTAGCCGTTCCGCCGTACTTTTCGCAAAAGGAGACACCCATGCCTTACTGGATCGTAGCATCGATCGCCGCAGCCTTCCTGCTCGTGTTCTTCCTCCTCTACCTGGCGGGGCGCTACAAGCGCTGCCCGTCCGACAAGATCCTGGTCATCTACGGCAAGGTGGGCGCCGGGCAGAGTGCCCGCTGCATCCACGGCGGCGGCGTGCTGGTGCTGCCGCTGGTGCAGGACTACCGCTACCTCAGCCTCACCCCGATGACGATCCAGATCGACCTGCAGAACGCCCTGTCGCTGCAGAACATCCGGATCAACGTGCCGAGCACCTTCACGGTCGGAATCAGCACCGATCCCGCGATCATGACCAACGCGGCCGAGCGGCTGCTCAATCTCATGCCCCCGCAGATCGAGGCGATGGCGAAGGAGATCATCTTCGGGCAGCTGCGTCTGACGGTGGCGTCGCTCACCATCGAGCAGATCAACCAGGACCGCGAGTCGTTCCTGGAGGCGATCCGGAAGAACGTGGAGCCGGAGCTGAACAAGATCGGCCTCTACCTGATCAACGTCAACATCACCGACATCACGGACGAGTCCGCCTACATCGTCTCGATCGGGAAGAAGGCGGCGTCCGAGGCCATCAACCGGGCGAAGGTGGACGTGGCGGAGCAGGACAAGTCGGGGGCCATGGGGGAATCCCAGGCGGTGCGCGACAAGGAGATCCGCGTGGCCGAGAACATGGCGGAATCGGTCAAGGGGCAGAAGAAGGCCGAGGCCGACCGGCGCGTGTTCGTCCAGGAGCAGGAGGCCCAGGCCGTCATGGGGGAAAACGTGGCCAAGGCCAACATCGCCGGCTACGAGGCCGAACTGGTGTCGAAACAGGCCGCCGCCCTGCAGAAGGGGGAGGTCGCCAGGCGCCGGGCCGAGGTGGAGATCCAGAAAGCCCAGTACCTGGCCGAGCAGGAGCGGCTCAACGCCGAGGAGGTGGTGCAGAAGGAGATCGACAAGCGCAAGATCGAGATCTCGGCCGAAGCCGAGGCCGAGAAGACGCGGCGCGAAGCCCGCGGGCAGGCCGACGCGATCCTGCTCCGGTACACGGCCGAGGCCGAGGGGATCCGGAAGGTGCTGGAATCGAAGGCGGCCGGGTACCGCCTCCTGGTGGAGAGCTGCGCCAACGACGCCAAATCGGCGGCCACCCTGCTGATGATCGAGAAAATCGAGGAGATCGTCGCCCGGCAGGTCGAGGCGATCAGGAACCTCAAGATCGACAAGATCACGGTGTGGGACAGCGGCGGCGCGGGCGGGAGCTCGTCGACGGCGGGCTTTCTCTCCAACCTGATCAAGTCGCTCCCGCCGCTGCACGAAGTGGCCCGGATGGCGGGGGTGGAACTGCCCGACTACCTGGGGCACGTCGCCCCGGGCGCTCCCGAGGCGACGCCCCCGGCCGCACCTGCCTCCCCCGCCGCGGGCGATCAGGAGTAACTCAGCCCGGACAGACGGTGCAGGGCGCCCCCGCCTGGCGGGCGCCCTGCGCGGTCATTTTGCCTCAAACTCATCGGGCAGCACTTCCGCCACATTGTCCACCGAGCCGATCAGGAGCCGCCCCCCGGAAAAGACTGGCAGTTCGATGTTGTCCCGCCGTTTCGGCCGAACCTCGTGCCGGAGTCCGTCCCTTATGGCGGCATTGACCACAACCTTGAAGGTTTCTCCCCGCTCCCGCATGGCTTTCCTGATAAGAACCTCCACATCGTCGTCCAAGGTAAGAGTCGTTCTCATCGTGTTCCCGCCAGATGATGTTTCCAAAACATACTCTGGTGCATTGCTGTCCATCGCACTGCCCGCAATCAGGCGGCTTGGGATTCCTCACGGTTCAGTTCGTCGAACCTCCGCCCGGCGTAGCGCGCGGCCAGGATCCACACGACCAGGATCACCGCCACGATGAGCGACAGCCAGCGGAGCGAGGAAAACCCGCCGAAGAACGTCGTCATCAGAAGCGAGAGCCCGACGGCGACGGCCTTGGCGAAGCGCTGGACGAACATGTCGATGAAGGCCTTGGCGCGGTACTTCTCCTCCCGCGTGGCGGGGACGTAGAGCGCCTCCTTCGCCGACTGGTTGACCGAATAGCTGAAGGCGTTGTCGGCCGGGTTGAGGATGCTGCCCGTCAGCAGGGCGGGAAAGAGAAAGAACCCCACCGAGCCGCACAGGGCGGCGGCCGGGAGGACCAGCAGCGCCGTCCCGACGCCGAACCGGGTCATGATGAAGCTGGTGAAGAAGAGCTGGATGAGCATGGCGAGCACGTTGGTGATCGCGAACACATGGGAGAAATAGGCCCCGGTGGCCCCGCCGGCGACGAAGTGCTCCACGCTCGCGGTGAACTGGAAGTCCATGATGGTGGAGACGATCTCGTAAAAACCGACGATGGCCACGATCGCCAGGAGGTAGCGGGAGCGGAACACCAGCCGCGCCCCCTCGAGCGCCGCGCTCCCCCCGGGGGCCGGGGCCTCCGCCCTGGCCGCCGCCCTGGCCTTGCGGGCCGGGAGCCGGCGCGCGGCCGCGCGGGCCAGGATCATGACGACGATCATGGCGCCGATGAGGATCAGCATCCAGGTCTCGATCGCCACCCGGCCGATGAAGGCCCGGAGCGCGACGGAACCGAAGGCGCCCCCCGCCACCCCGCCGAAACCGACCAGCCCGTACAGCCGCTTGGCCTGGTCCTCTTCCACGCTGTCGTTGAGGAAGGCGAAGAAGGCGGGCACCATCAGCGTGTTGAAGAGATCCCCGAAGAGGTAGAAGCTCCAGACCGTCCCCGCGCCCGGGCGCTGGAGCAGTAGGAAATAGGCGGCGAGCACGAGGATGGAGAAGACCGAGAAGATGTAGGTGAGCTGCTGCCGGAAATACCTGCGGGCGAGGAGGGTGAAGACCGCCACGGCCGCGGCGGCCACGAGCATGTTGAGCACCTTGGCCAGGAGCTCCGCCTGGGAACCGAGCATCCGCCAGCCGAACAGGTCGAAGGCGCCCGCCGCCTTGTAGAAGTCTATGAACTCGGACTTCTTGATCGGCTTCAGCACCCAGAAGCTCGAGATCACGAGGAAGAAGTAGGCCGACATCAGCAGAGCAAAGGGGAGTTCCGCCCGCCTGACCGCGAAGATCCTCTTCAGTTCCCCCATCCCCTCACCCCCCTGAAAAGATTGTACCCTCTACGATTGTGGTTTTTTTGGTTTTTTTTGGCTATGATACCGGCTCAAAACAGGAGAGCGTGATGGCGAAATCGAGAGACATCAGGAAAGACGTCAAGAAGAAACCGGCCAAATCGATCAAGGAAAAGCGCAAGGAGAAGCTGGAGAAGAAGTCGAAATAGGCCCCCGGCGGGGGCCTACGCCTGTCCCTGCCCGCAGCACTTCTTGTATTTCTTTCCGCTGCCGCAGGGACAGGGGTCGTTCCGGCCCGTTTTGGGCTGGTCGCGGCGGAAGGGCCTCCTCGTGATGCGGCCGTCCACGAACGCCCAGGCCCCGTCCTCCCTGCGGAAGGACGCGATCTCGTGGTGGTCGACCGTCTCCCCGTCGCGGACGTAGGTGGCGATGAACTCCACGGTCCCCTCGGAGTCCCCTTCCCCGCCCCCGGCGGCGCCGAGGATCTCGAGCCCCCGCCACTCCGATTGTTCGGCCCACTCGAGCGCGCTCTCGCGGTTGAACGCGGCCCGGGAGCGCGAGTGCGTGCTCCGCTCGATGAAGTCCAGGTCGGCCGCCGTATAGGCCGTGTAGCGCGCGCGCATCAGCGCCTCCGCCGTGGGCGCCGGCGCGCCGGCGAGATACGGGCCGCAGCACCCGTCCAGAATATTGCCGCTGCCGCAGGGACACGGATCGGTCCCCTTCCGTTCGATCTGGGCCATGCCTTCCCCCCCTCGCACAATAACGTCAAACCCCTGCCCGACGACGCCCCCATTATGCACCGGACCGGGCCGCCAAAGAAGACGAGGGTTCCGAATTCGAAAATATCCGCCTAGAAATCGATCGCGCTCCCGTACAAACTGCGCTACCATCGGGCCAGACGGCAGAACGCTGGAGGGGAAACCGCCATGACGCCAGGTCGACACGCGCACCGCATCCAGCCCTGGACCACCGGGCTGATCGACTGGGAAGAAAAGAACCGTTCGCTCAAGGACGCTTCCGTGACCGGTCCGGGGAGCGCCCCGAAGGAGGTGTGGCTCAACGGCCGGGACCACTTCGGGGGGATGGGGGTGCACCTCTCCTGGGGCGTCCACCGGACCCTCGGCGACTGGCACGCCCGCTCGCGCGCCCACCGGCACCCCTACCCGGAGTGCCTCTTCTTCGTGGGCCTCGACACGGCCAACGTCCATTACCTGGGGGCCGAGGTCGAAATCAGCCTCGGCGGCGAGCGGGAGGTCCACGCGTTCAACGAGCCCACCGTCGTCGTCCTCCCGGCGGGGACCCCCCACGGGCCGATCACGACCAAAAGAGTGTACAGCCCGCGCGGATTCGGGTTCCTGGCCGTGGGCCTGCACGCGACCCAGGAGATCACCTGGCTGGAAAAAGGGGGCGACGAGGCGGGAGCCCATGCCCCCGAGGGAGCCCCTCAGGGGGGGGGGAAATACGGCCATCTGGTCAAATCACTCAAAACGGGGCTTATCACCGAGCGCGGGCGGCCGGTGACGGCGCGCTTCACCCCCAAGGAGCTGGCCGCGCGCGGGGAGTTCCAGAAGCGGACGGGCTTCCGGCCGGGGCCCGGCAGCCCCGATCACATGACGTGGATGTACGGCCGGGACCTGGAAAACCTGGACCTCAACGTGGCCTGGGGCTTCTCGAGCGGCGCCGGCATCTCCCAGCGGGGGGTCGAGGCGCACTCCCACCCCGAGGACGAGATCCTGGTCTACCTGGGCACGGACCCGGACCATCCCGACGACCTGGGGGCCGAAATCGAGATCGACCTGGGGGAGGAGCACGAACGCCACCTCTTCGACCGGTCGACCTTCATCGCCTGCCCCGCCGGGATGCCTCACGGGCCGATCGTCACCCGGTGGGTAGACCGTCCCTTCGCGTTTCTCCTGATCAACCTGGCCCGAAACGTGTCGATGTCTTTCGAGTAGAGCCCGGGAGGAGGATACCCATGGCTACCGGAAAATACGCCCACCTGCTCAAGCCCCTGAAAACGGCCGAGAGGCCGGGCCAGGAGCAGATCTTCAAGAACACGGGGAACGCCGATGTCAACCGCTGGCTGAACGGCCGCGACCATCTCGAGGGGGTCGAACTGAATTTCTCCTGGGGCTTCTACACCGGTTTGGGGGACTGGCACCCGGGGATGGACCCGCACGTGCACCCCTACCCCGAGTGCCTCGTGTTCGTGGGCCTGGACCCCCACCGGCCCGAATACCTGGGCGCGAAGATCCAGTACTGCCTCGGCAAGGAGCTGGAGATCCACACCTTCGACCGCCCCTCGGTCGTCGTCGCCCCCGCCGGCTTCTGGCACTGCCCCTCGGTGACGCTCGACGTGACGAGCCCGATCGGCTACAGCTTCTTCATCATCTCCCTGGGGGCCGACCCGACCACGCGCTGGCTGGGAGACGGCATTTCGGACGAGCAGATCGCGCGCATGCAGGCGCTGTCGACCGAGGGAGGGCTGAAGCCGCCGATGAATTCGTCCTTCGGCGCCAAGAGGGTGCACGTCTCGGAAGAAACGGTGACCCGCGGCGACGTCAACGCCCGCTTCATCAAGCCGCTGGTGCCGAACTCCCTCGGGTCCCGCACCCTGGCGGACGGGGACCGGGAGCAGTACGGGGAAACGGCCGACCCGGAGCGCCGGCCGGGGCCGGGGATGACGAAAAACGCCGTGTGGATGTTCGGCCGGGACCTGGAGGGGATGAAGCTCAATTTCTGCTGGGGCATCCAGACCGGCCCCGGGGCGTGGATGCGCGGACCGGGGCGCGGGGCGCACGTGCACCCCACCGACGAGGTCCTGATGTTCGCCGGCACCGACCCGGCCGACATCGATTCCCTCGGCGCCGAAATCCAGATCGAGCTGGGGCCGGAGCACGAGCGCCACGTCATCGACCGGCCGACGGCCGTCGTCTGCCCCGCGGGCCTGGCCCACGGCCCCGTCGTCACCCGCTGGGTCGACCACCCCTTCGGTTTCCTGCTGATGTCGCTCGGCGCCAACCACGAAACGAGGTATGTCGATTAGGAGAAAATCGCCCCCCTGCCCCCTGTTCAACCTCCACGCGGTTGTGGCAATCTATGCTCCATGAACAAGCCGGGGGTCGGGAAAGCCGCGCGCTCCGCGCACGGAACGCACGGGTGGTGGGCGCGGTGGTTCGGCGTCTCCGTCAAGGTCTACCTCCTCCTCGCCCTCGCGCTCTGGCTCCTCCTCCACCTGGGAGCCGACCGCTGGTGGCCGGCCACCCTGGTCCTGTTCGGCCCCCGCTGGGCCTTCACCCTCCCCCTCCTCCTCTTCGTCCCCCTGGCGCTCGGATTTGAGCGCCGCCAGCTGCCCTGGCTCGCCGCCGCCGCCGCCGTCCTCTTCGGCCCCATCATGGGGTTGCGCCTCCCCCTCTTCCGGGACGCGGCGGACGGCCCCCCGATCCGGGTCCTGACCTGCAACGTCGGCGGGCCGGGCATGGACCGGGAGACTCTCGCCCGGCTCATCCGGGAGTCGGGGGCCGACATCGTGGCGCTGCAGGAATGCCCGCGGGAGACGGCGCTGAAAGTGCTCCCCGGATGGACCCTGGTCACCGAGGAGCGCCTCGTGGTCGCGGCCCGCGCACCCGTAACGCGCGCCAGGGGGCGCCGGATCATGCACCCCCCCAGCCAGTGGCCCCGGGCGAGCGCGCTGCAGTGCGTGGTCCACCTCCCCGAAGGGGACCTGTCCTTCAGTTCCATCCACCTGCCCAGCCCCCGGCAGGGCCTGTCGAACATGCTGGACCGGGATCGGCTGCTCACCCTCGCACGGATCCATATCCTGAAAAAGGAAACCGAGCTGCGCCGCCGGACGGCCGAGGAAATCGAAGCTCTCCTGCGCACCGACGAGTTCCCCGCCGTCGTTGCCGGGGACTTCAACATGCCGGTCGAGAGCGCCTGGTACCGCCGCTTCTGGCCCGCCTACGCGAACGCCTTTTCGAAGGCGGGGTTCGGCTACGGGTTCACCGAGAAGATCGCGATCCGGGGATTCGAGTACCGGGTCCGCATCGACCACATCCTCACCCGGGGCGACCTGGCCGCGCAAAAGTGCTGGGTGGGGATGGACGTGGGGTCGGACCACCTCCCCCTGCTGGCCGAAATCGGCCGCGGCCGCCGCTGAAGCCTCCCCGGATTCGGGTCGATCGCGCGGATTCCGGCGGGAGGGAAAACCTGTATAATGAGGCGCCGGACCATCTCAACGGAATCGAGAAGAGAGCCATGAACAAGAGGGCGTTCGTCGTGCTGGTGGGGAGCATGTTCATCTCCATGCTCGGCATGGGCATCGTCAGCCCCTTCCTCCCCATCTACGCCAACACCCTCGGGGCGTCCAAGCTCGAGGTGGGGCTGGTGCAGGCGGGCTTCAGCATCACCGGCATCGGGACCCTGCTCTTCATCGGGCGGCTGTCGGACCGGTTCGGGCGCAAACTGTTCCTCGGCACGGGGCTGGGCATCATCGCCCTCTCTTCGGTGGGGCTGATGTACGCCGCCCGCCCGCTGCACCTCATCCTCTGGCGCTTCTTCCAGGGACTGGGAGCCTCGGCCCACATGCCGATCGCCCAGGCCTATCTCGGGGACATCACGCCCGAGGGGCACGAGGGGAAATGGATGGGGTATTTCAACGCCGTTCTCTTCGCCGGGATGGGGGCGGGCCCGCTGGCCGGAGGGTTGATCTCGGACGCGTTCAGCATCCGGACCACTTTTCTCTTCATGGCCGTTCTGAACGCCCTCGCCCTGGGCGCCACCATCCTTTTCCTGAGGGAGATGCGGCGGAAGACGTCGCGGGCGGCGCGCCTCTCTTTTCTCGACCCGCTCCGGAGCCGCAACCTGCGGGGGGCCCTCAGCTACAATATCGCCAACGGGGTGACGATCGCCGGACTCATGGCCTTCGTCCCGCTGTTCGCCGACCTCACCGTCGGCCTGAGCGCCAGCCTGATCGGCGTCCTGCTCGCCGCCCGCTCGCCCGTTTCCATCCTGCAGTCGTACACCGGCCGCATGGCCGACAAATGGAACCGCCGCAGCATGGTCCTCTGGGGCGGCCTCCTCTCCATGGCGGCCCTGGCCCTCCTTCCCCGGTCCGCGGGCTTCTGGCCCCTGCTCGCGGCCTACATCTCGGTCACGCTCGGCCAGGCGGTGGGCGTCCCGGCGGCCAACGCTTACGTGGTCAACGAGGGGCGCGTCTACGGCATGGGAGCCTCGGTGACCCTCTTCATGCTCGCCATGCACCTCGGCACGGGGCTCGGGCCGGTCGCCCTGGGAGGGATCGCGGACCGGTTCGGGCTCGAGTCGGTCTTTTACTCCACCGCGGCCTGCATGGCCATGGGGCTCGGGCTGTTCGCCCTCATGGTCCGTCCCGGGGCGGATACCAGGGTGAGAGGGAGTGCGCCATGAAACTCCAGGCCAAGATACTGTCCGGTTTCCTGATCCTCGCGGCGATGCTCGCCTGCGCCGGGGTGCTTTCCATCCATGAACTCCGTTCCATCGGATCTTCGGTCAACCGGCTGCTCAACGACAATTACCGGAGCGTCAACGCCGCCAAAACCATGCTCGAGGCGCTGGAGATGCAGAACAGCGGGGTGCTGCTGGCGCTGTCGGGGAAATGGCAGCAGGGGCACGCATCGATTTCCGCGGGCGACCGCATGTTCCAGCAGGCGTTCGAAACCGCGAGAAACAACCTGACCGTCCCCGGCGAAGGGGACTCTGTCGGGGCGATCGCCTCCGCCTACGCGGAGTACCGGCGGCTCTGGACCCAGGCGCTTGAAGAGCGGGGGGGGGAGCCCCCCCTCGACCGATATTTCGGCCGGTTCCACGAAAAGTACACGGCGGCACGCACGTCGGTGGATGCGCTCATGAAGCTGAACGAGGAGAGCCTGTACCTCACCGCATCCGGCCTGTACAGCCGGGCAAACCGCGCCATCATGCCCGGGATCGTGGCGATTGTCTCCTCGCTCGTCTTCGTGCTCATTTTCAACAGCTTCATCAACTACTACGTGATCCGACCAATCGTCTCCCTCACCCGGGAAATCCGCGGCAGCACCCGGTCGGGGGCGCCTCTCACCCTGAAGATTGAAAGCAGGGATGAACTCCGGGACCTGGCAGCCGCCGTCAGGGACCTCTCGATCGGGCGCCCGACCGGATCATGAGAATTCACATCATTCTCCGCTACATCGGCGTCGTGGCGATGGCGAACGGGGCCTTCCTGGCCGTATCCGCCGCCATATCCGCCGGGAACCACGAACCGGCATTTCTGCCCCTGCTCTACAGCGCCCTGATCTCCCTCCTCTTCGGTGTTTTCCCCCTCATCTTTGTACCTCCGGCCGACCAGATCCGGAACGACGAGGGGCTGTTCATCGTGGTCTCCAGCTGGCTCCTGTCCTGCCTGGTGGGGGTCCTGCCCTACGTGCTGTACGGGAGGGAGTTCACCTTCACCAATGCCTGGTTCGAGAGCGTGTCGGGTTTTACCACCACCGGGGCTTCGATCCTCGGCGACGTCGAAGCCCTCCCCCTGGGCCTGCTGTTCTGGCGCGCCTCCACCCACTGGATCGGCGGCATCGGCATCATCGTCTTCGTCCTCTCGGTCCTTCCGGCCATCAGCCAGGCGGCCATGGTCCTCTCCCGCACCGAGATCTCCCCCCTGGCCCGGAACAACTTTCAGTACCGCACCCGGGAGACCCTCCACATTCTCCTGGCCGTCTACGTGGGGCTCACCCTGCTCGAGACCGTTTCCCTGCTTGCCTGCGGCATGAACCTGTTCGACGCCCTCGCCCATTCCTTCGCCACCATCGCCACCGGGGGGTTCGGGACCAGGAACCTGAGCGTCGCCCATTACGGGAGCGTGGCGGTGGAATCGGTCATCGGCCTCTTCATGATCCTGTCCGGAATCCATTTCGGCCTGCTCTTTCTCGCGGCCAGGGGACAGATAGGGGCGATCTGGAAATCCACCGCCGTCCGCTGCTACCTCGCGGCCCTGGCCGTCGGTTCCCTGCTGGTCACCCTCAGCCTGCACGGCGGCGTCTACGCCGGATGGGCCGAAGCCTTCCGCTACGCATCCTTCCAGATCGTTTCCCTGGGGACGAGCTCCGGCTTCGCCTCGGCGGACTCCGCCGGGTGGCCCCCCTTCGCCATGATCGTCATGATCTACTTCACGCTCCAGTGCGCCTGTTCCGGTTCGACCTCCGGGGGGATCAAGGTGGAACGCGTCATCCTCCTCCTCAAGGCTGTCCGGGCGAAGGTCCTGAAGCTGAAACACCCCCGGGCGGTGGTCTCCCTCAGGCTCGAGGGTTCGTTCGTAAATGACGAAGTGCTCACGGCGGGCCTGCTCTTCATCTGCTGCTACCTGGCCGTCATCTTCCTGTCGACCGTCCTCCTGGCAGCCTGCGGCGTGGACCTCCTGAGCGGCTTCAGCGCTTCCGCCGCCGCCATGGGAAACGTCGGACCGGGATTCGGGTCCGTGAGCTCGCTTTCCAACTACGGCGCGCTCCCGGATGCGGCAAAGTGGGTCCTGACCCTCGTCATGCTGCTGGGAAGGCTGGAGATCTTCGGTCTGCTGATGTTCGTCTCCTCGAGGACCCTGAAGTAGGCGGACGGGCCGGGGAAAGGACCTTCTCCAGGGCCGGGGTGAACGCGGAGAGGCGCCGGAGCCTGATCACGAGGTCCCAGAGCGGCTCGCATTTCTTCCAGGCGGCCTTGTAGGCGAGATGGCGCGCCCCGCGGAGCGTCCCTTCCTGCCGGGCGGTGGAGCGCGCGATGTTGGGCCAGGAATAGAACTCCCGGTACGCGCGCCGGTACCCCGCCTCCAGCCGGGCCGCCGACATCCGCCGCGGGGTGAACACGGCGTGGCGCGTGTCGTACAGGTCCCAGTCCCGGGTGGTGATCCGCCCCGCCGCCGCCATGCGCCGGAAGAGGGGGGTGTCGGGATAGGGGGTCAGGACGTGGAAGGTGGCCGTTTCGATCCCCTGCCCCACGGCCCAGTCCACCGTGCGCGCGAAGACGTCGGGGCCATCCTCGTCCATCCCGAAGACGAAGCTCGCGTTGACCATGACCCCGTGCTCGTGCAATCGGCGGACGGCGGCGGCGTACTCCCCGAGCTTCTGGCCTTTCCCCTGCGCCCTCAGGTTGCGCTCGTTGAGGCTCTCGAACCCGACGAAGAGGCTGCGGAGCCCGCTCCTGGCGGCGCGCCGCAGCAGCCCGGGCTCGAGGACCGAACGGACCGTTCCCGCCGCCTGCCACAGGCGGCCCATCCCCTCGAGCCCGTCGAAGAGGGAGACGGCGTAGGCCGGATCGCCGAAGAGGTTGTCGTCGAGAAAATAGAGGTGCCGTCCCGGCAGCAGGGCGATCTCCGCGAGCGCCCGGTCGACCGGCCGGGCATAGAAGGACGCCCCGCCTCGGAAGAAGGAGGTCTGGTAGCAGAACCCGCACCGGTTCGGGCAGCCGCGCGAGACCACGATCGAGTTGGGAACCAGGTAGAGGGAGCGCCGGATGAGGTCGCGCCGCGGCACCGGCGCTTCCTCGAGGGTTCGCCGGCTGGAACGATAGACGCTGCGGGGGACGCCCGCCCGGAAGTCCCGGAGGAACTCCGGCCAAGTGTCCTCCCCGGGGCCCAGGAAGAGGGTGTCGGCGTGCGCCGCAGCCTCGCCGGGGAGCGAGGTGACATGCAGCCCCCCGAGACAGACATGCACCCCGCGGGCGCGGTAATGGTCCGCGATCCCGTAGGACCGGCGGGCGGAGGTGATGTAGACCTCGATGGCGACCAAGTCAGGGCGGTCCTCCAGGTCGAGCGGCTCCACGTGCTCGTCGCAGATCGAGGCCTCGTCGTCGGGATCGAGGTAACCCGCCAGGGTGGCCAGTCCCAGGGGGGGGAAGAGGCTGTACTTGATGGGGCGCCAGAAGGGGCTCCTGGCCTCGGTGAGCGCGGGCAGGACCAGTTTGACCCTCATCGGGCCTCCGCGGCCGGCAGCGCGCCGAACCTGCGCGTGCGGCGTTCGTAATCGGCCAGGGCCTCCCCGAGGTCGGCGTCGCCGAAATCGGGCCAGAGGGTCGGCGAGAAATAGAGTTCGGAATAGGCCGCCTGCCAGAGGAGAAAATTCGACAACCGGCGCTCCCCGGCGGTCCGGATGACCAGGTCGGGATCGGGGGCCGCGTCGCTCCCGAGCACCCGGGATACCCGTTCCTCGGTAATCTCCCCGGGGTCCAGATCCCCCCGCGCCGCCAGGCGCGCGAGTTCGCGCGCGGCGGAGGCGATCTCGCAGCGCGCCCCGTAATCGAGCCCGATGCGCAGGTGCAGCCGCCCGCAGTCGCGGGTTTCGGCCTCCGTCCGCTCGAGCGCCTCGATCACCGGCTGCGGGAGGCGGTCGCGGCGGCCGAAGGCCGAGACGCGGATGCCGCGCGAGCGGAGGTACTCCCGCTCGGCGCCGAGGTAGCGCCGGAAGAGCCTGAAGAGGAAGCGGACCTCGGTCTCCGGCCGCTTCCAGTTCTCGCTCGAAAAGGCGAAGAGGCTCACGCAGGGGATGCCCAGCCGGCAGGCCGCCTCGCACAGGCGCCGCACCGCGCCCAGCCCCCGCTCGTGCCCCCGCCAGCGCGGCAGCCCGCGCAGCTCGGCCCAGCGGCCGTTGCCGTCCATGATCACCGCCAGATGATTCAGGGTATTCATACGCCCTCCATCAAGTACTTTGTAATATAAAGTTATAAGCCAAAAAAATTCGCCGCCGCGCCGTCAGCCGTGCGTCGGCAGCGGGTCGGTCCCGGGCCGCGGCGCCCGCGAGCGCCGCACGCTCGAGATATCGGGGAGGAGGCCGGACAGCACCTCGAGGTACTCCTCCAGGGCCTTCCGCCCCCGCGGGGCGAGCCGGTAGGTGCTCCGCGGCTTCCGCCCTTCGAACGTCTTTTCACAGGAAACGTAGCCCGCCTCCTCCAGCCGGCGCGCCTGGACGCTCAGGTTGCCGTCGGTTGTCGCGAGCAGGTCCCTCAAACCGGTGAAGGAGATCGATTCCTCGACGGCCAGGGCGGAGAGGATGCCGAGCCGCAGGCGCTCGTGGATGAGGGGGTCGAGCTCGTTGGGGACCGGGCGGTCCGACCGTTTCCTAGCCATTGTACCTCCGGGCGATGTGGACGCCGAAAACCAGGTGGAGCCAGCCGAACCCGGTGGCCAGCCATCCGAGCAGCGCTTCGGGAGGGGAAAAAGCCGCCCCCGCCGCGGCCAGCATGAAACAGACCCCCATGGTCCGGATCGGGGGGACCGAGACCAGTCCTCCGCTGGTGACGGCGGCCCCGTAACACCCCAGCCAGATGACGGGGAGCCACTCGAGACTGCGCGCGCCGAGCGCCACGGCCGTCAGCAGGGCGCCGACGAAGATCGCCGGGCAGACGCTCCAGAGGATCCGGCGCAGGAGCGGGGGATGGATCGGCTCGCGCATCTCGCGGCTCTTCCGGTACATCCCGACCAGGACCACGCCCACCGACAGGACGAGGACCGCGCCCCAGACGCCGAGGGCCGTCCCCGTGCGCCCCCCGGCGTTCCAGGGAGCGCCCGTGATCCAGGCGTTGGCCGCGACCCCCGCCAGGGCGAAGACCCCGGCCGCCGCGAGGGAACGGCCCGACACGGCCGACAGCCGCCCCGCGGCATCGAGCGTGCGACGGATATAAAGAAGCTGTTCGTGGGCGGCCTCGGCGTCGAGCGGTTGTTTCATCATGGGGCGTTCTCCCGGATCGCACGTATCCTGACACCAGGCTCCCCATGCGTCAAGTACTTTTTTATATAAAGCGACTATCGGGCGGGGAGTGCGTCCACCCCCGGCTTGGGTTCCGGGCTGCACTTCTGTATCATGGGACACGGACTCGAGGAATACCGATTCATTTCATCGAAGGGGAGCGCCATCATGGAACGCGTCATACTGGGCAAAACGGGGATCGAGGCGGTACGGCTGGGTTTCGGCGGGATCCCGATCCAGCGCCTGGGCGAACGCGAGGCGGTCGAGGTCGTCCGCTACGCGGTGGAGAAGGGGATGGACTTCATCGACACCTCCCGGATGTACACCACGAGCGAGACCCGGATCGGCAAGGCGTTGCGGGAGACGGACCGCGCCGTAACCCTGGCGACGAAATCGTGGAGCCGCACCTCCGACGGCATTCAGAAAGACATCGACATCAGTCTCCGGGAACTCGGGCGGGAGTATATCGACATCTACCAGTGCCACGGCATCAGCAGCTTGGACGACTACCGCCTCGTCACCGCGCCCGGCGGGGCGCTCGACGGGCTGCGCCGGGCGAAGGAGCGGGGCGTCATCGGCCATATCGGGGTGACGAGCCACAGCCTGGACGTGCTGGGGACGATCCTGGACGACGGGCTGTTCGAGACCCTCATGGTCTGCTACAGCTTCCTGGAACCGGCGGCCGGGGACACGATCATCCCCCGGGCCCTGGAGAAAGGGGTGGGCGTTCTCGCCATGAAGCCCTTTTCGGGCGGCGTCATCGAGGCGCCGGAGACGGCCATGAAATGGATCCTGGGCCGGAGCGGCATCCTCGTGCTGGCCGGGGTGGAAGACAAGGGGCTGATCGACCAGAACTGGCGCGTGTTCGAGGGGGACCGGACCCTGACCGAAACGGACCTCGCCCTCATCGAGAGCATCCGCCGGGAGTTCGACAGGAAGTTCTGCCGCCGCTGCGACTACTGCCTCCCCTGCCCCGAGGGGATCCCGATCCAGATGGTGCTGGGGGCGCGCTCCTTCATCAAGCGGATGGGGAGCGGCATCCTGGAAAACCCGATGGTGGCCGAAACCTGGAAGAAGGCCTCCCGCTGCACCGCGTGCGGCGAGTGCATGACGCGCTGCCCCTACGGCCTCCCGATCCCGGACATGATCCGTGAAAATGTCGAGTGGATGGACGCGCTGCAGCGCGGGGCGGCGCGGCCGGACTGACATGATCATCGACGCGCATACCCACATCTATCCCGACCGGGTGGCGCACCGGGCGCTCCGGACCGTCATCGGCAACACCGCCGGGCATCTCGACGCCTTCACCGACGGCACCCGCGACGGCCTGCTGGCCTCCATGGACGCGGCGGGGGTGGACCGCTCCCTGGTCCTGACCGTGGCGACCAGTCCCGGCCAGGGGGAGGGGATCCTGGAGTGGATCCGGCGCACGGCCCCCCTGTCCGGCCGTCTGATCTTCTTCGGTTCGGTCCACCCGCACGCGCCCGGTTTCCGCGCCTGCCTCGGGGAAATGGCCGCCGCGGGCGTCCAGGGGGTCAAGTTTCACCCCGGCTACCAGGGCTTCCCGGTCGATTCCCCGGAAGCCTACGCCGTTTACGAGGCGGCGGCCGGTCTCGACCTGGTCCTGTACTTCCACGCCGGCTACGACCCCAGCCTGCCCGGGTGCGATCACACCTCCATCACCCGGTTCGCCCGCTTCGTGGGGGACTTCGCCGGGGCCAAAATCATCCTGGCCCACGGCGGGGGCTACGGCGAGTGGGACCGGGTCCTGGACCTGCTGGGGGGGAAAGGGTGCTACTTCGACATCGCCTTCGTGCTCGAGAGCATGCAGGAGCGCCCCGACGCCCGTGAACTCTACCGGCAGAACGAGGATTTTTTTCTCTTCGGTACCGACAGCCCCTGGCGGGACCAGAAGCGGTACGTGGAGCTGATCCGCTCCTCCGGGACCCTGACCGCCGATCAGAAGGAAAAACTCTTTTGCGGAAACATAGGCAGGCTGATCAAGCTCGACGGGAACCCATGAAAGACAACATCGAGGCGCCCGGAGACGGGAGGGAACCGGCGGAGCGGCCGCTCTTCCCCCATCCCCCCTGGACCGTGGGGATCGTGCTCGTGATCGCCGTCTGCGCCATCCTGGCGGGGCTCTCGGACCCCATCTGGCTCCTTCTGGGCGCGCCCTGCATCCTGGTGCTCCTCCTCTTCCTTTACGTGCGCATCGCGGCGAGGTTCGGCAAAGGAAGAGGACCCGAATGAGCGCCGGCGTCCTCTTCCCCTCCATCGACCTGTCGGGGACGGAGGTCGCCCCGGCGCTTTTCCTCGCCCCGATGGCGGGGATCACCCACTCCGGTTTCCGCAGGCTGATCGCCGATTTCGGCGGGTACGGGGCGCTCACCACCGAAATGCTCTCCGCCCCCGCCTTCCTGCGCGAGGACCCCGCCCGGAGCCCCTTCTGCCGGCGCCGCGAGTGCGAGGGGAGGGTGGTCTATCAGCTCAGGCTTTCGGGGGAGGAGGACCTCGGGGCCCTGTTCGCCAAGCTCGAGACGCTCTCCCCCGCAGCCGTCGACCTGAACCTGGGCTGCCCCGCCCCGGAAATCCAGCGGCTGGCCTCCGGGGCCGCCCTGTTCCGCGATTTCGCGCGGCTCGGGCGGGTGCTCGCGGGGATCCGCGCCCGTTACGGCGGCCCGCTCACGGTGAAATGCCGGCTGGGGGACGACCCGGACCACTGGCGGGAGCCGTTTGTCGAAAGGCTGCGCCTCTTCGAGGAGCACGCCGTGGCCGCCGTCACCGTGCACCCCCGGTTCTCGGGCGAAAAGCTGAAGCGCCGCGCGCGCTGGCGCGAGTTCCCCTGGATCGCCTCCCGGACCCGCCTCCCCGTCATCGGCAACGGCGACATCCGTTCGCCCCGCGACATCGAGGAACACGCGGAGTTCTTCCGCCCCCTCGCCGGCATCATGCTGGGGCGCATCGCGGTCGAAAAGCCGTGGGTCTTCCGGCAATTCGCCGGCCTCCCCCCCGCCCGCGTGGACCACGCCGAGGTCTGGGAGCGCCTGGTCCGTTACACCCTCGAGGATCTCCCCCCGGAGCGGGCGCTCGGCAGGCTCAAGGAGTTCGCCTCCTACTACTGCCACAACTTCTTCTTCGGCCATGAACTCCACCGCCGCTGCCTCGGCGGGCGGACCGTGGACGAGGTCCACGCCTCCGCCCTGGAATTTCTCCGATCGAACCCGCAGCTGTCCGCGTAGCCCGCGCGCCTCCCGCCGAACCCCGGGAAAGTTGTGTCGCCCGGGACCGGAAGAGTGCTAGAATCGCGCCATCGACGACGCCGCAGGACAAACGCACTCATTCAAGGGGGGCATCGATATGACGACGTGGCATGAGTTTCTGAACGAAGAGGGGCATCCGCCCGCATGGCCCTACCCCATCCGGTTCGGCGAGGAAAGGGTGGTGGACACCGACGTGCTGGTGATCGGGGGAGGGATCGCGGGGTGCTGGGCCGCCATCGGCGCGGCCAGGCAGGGGCTGCGGGTGGCCCTGGTGGAGAAAGGGGACACGGTCCGGAGCGGGTCCGGGGGGCCGGGGTGCGACCACTGGTGTAACGCCCCCGCGAACCCCCTGTCGCGCGTCACCCCCGACGGCTGGGCCCAGCACATGGCCTCCCGCCCCTACAGCAACGGCATCGGGATCCAGATCCAGTGCCGCGAGGACTTCGACACCCTGCTGGAAATGGAACAGATGGGGGGGAAGATCCGGGACACGGAAAACGAGTACGCGGGGGCCGAGGGGCGCGACGACAAGACCAAGTTCATGATCTCCCCCCGCTACGGCACCATCCACAGCTACCTCCCCGACCCCCGGATGGGGGAACCCGGCTTCAACCCGCCGGAGACCCGGAACAACGTCGTGATCCGGGTCTGGGGGAGCACCTTCAAGCCGGCGCTCAAGAAGGAATGCCGGCGCCTGGGGGTGCAGATCTTCGACCGGGTGATGGGAACCAGCCTCCTGACCGAGGACGGGCTCCAGGGGGGGCGCGTCGTCGGGGCCACCGGCCTCGACTGCCGGACCGGGGAGTTTTTGGTCTTCCAGTCCAGGGCCGCGATCCTGGCCACGGCGGGCGCCGGCTCCCTCTGGCTGATGAGCATGGAGCTGTGCGGCTATTCCAACATGCACTCCCGCGCGATTTCGGGCGACGGCACGGTGATGGCGTGGCGGGCCGGGGCGGCGCTGACCAAGATGGAAAGCACCGGGATGATCATGATCGCCACCGGGCACAAGCACAAATGGTACAGCGGCGCCGGGGACGCGAGCTACGAAAACGTCCCGCTGGTGGACGCCCGGGGCCGCAGGCTCCCCTACCCCATCCAGGGGTGGGAGGACGCCGGAGCCATGGTCCCCGCACCCGGCGTGGAGGCGGCGGTGCGCGAAAAGATCCTGAAGGGGGAATACGAGCTCCCCTTCTACGGTGACTTCCCCTCCATGCCCGAGGTCGAAAGAAGGGCCACCTGGAACCTGATGCTGGGGGAGGAATCGACCACCCGGATCATGATCGACACCTTCGGCGCGGCGGGGTTCGACATCCACCGCGACCTGCTCCAAAGCTACAAGTTCATTGAGGGGCAGAGCCTGCCGCAATGGAGGGACGCGGGCTACGGCGGTGGGGTGCTGGTCGACTGGAACCTGAAGACGACGCTAGACGGGCTGTACGCGGCCGGGACCCAGATGTTCGCCCCCGAGGACCACAGCTACGCCGCCGCCACCGGGCGTTACGCCGGGCGCAAGGCGGCGGCCTACGCCCGGGAGGCCGGACCCGGAAAGATCGCGCGCGAGCAGGTCGAGGCGGAAAAGGCGCGGGTGTACGCCCCGGCGAAGCGTTCCGGGGGCCTGGAGTGGAAGGAGCTGCACGCGGGGATCGCCCGCGCGATGCAGTACTACGTGAGCGAGTTCAAGACCGAGCCGCTCTTCAAGATGGGGCTCGACGCGCTCGCCAGGCTCGAGACCGAAGCGGTGCCGCGCCTGTTCGCGCTCGACCCGCACAAGCTCATGCGCACCCTGGAAGACCTCAGCATGCTGGAGTACGCCAGGATCATCATCGAGGCGTCGCGCGCCCGCAAGGCCAGCAGCGTGCCGCTCAACTTCCAGCGCATCGACTGCCCGGAGCAGGACCCGGCGGAATGGAACAAGTTCCTGACCATCCGGCAGCGGGACGGGCGCGTGGAGCTGGGAGAACTCCCCCTCGATTTCTGGGGGGACATGAAGGAGCAGTACGAGGCCCACAACAGGGACTACACCGGTGTGCACCGGGAGAAATGACCGCCGGTTCCCGGTCTAACGAAGGGAGGAGACAGTGTCCAAAGAGGTTTTTGCGATTCCCAATGTTCCCACGCCGAGCATGCCGGTGACGTTCGATCCCGAGGTCTGCAACGGCTGCAACCACTGCGTGGAGGTCTGCCCGATCGACGTCTACATCCCCCACCCGCAGAAGGGGAAGCCGCCCATCATCCTGCATGCGGAGGAATGCTGGTACTGCGGCTGCTGCGCCACCGACTGCCCCCGTCCGGGGGCGATCCGGTTCAACTGGCCGCTGCAGGCGCGCCCTTACTGGAAAAACAAGAAGACGGGGGAGACCCACCAGCTGTAGCCGCCCACCCGTCCCCGGGCCCTCCGCCATCCGGCGCAGGCCCGGGGACGGGATCCCCGGCGGACGTATCGGCTAGCAGAGCCCCGTGATGAGGATCTCGGCCCTCGAGGCCTCCGGGGCGTGCGGCGAGAGCTGGAGGAACATCTTGAGCATGTCGACCGCCTTGGCCGGGTGCCCCTGGCGGAGGTACACGAGCCCCGCGTAGTAGTGGGCGTAGGGGTTCTCCTCGTCGATCTCCATGGCCTTCTCGAGTTCCCGCGCCGCTTTGTCCAGCTCCTGCTTCTGCATGTGGTAGACGCCGCGGAACACCTTCACGTCGGCGGTTCCGGGGCGGGCGCGCTCGGCGTCCTCCAGGCTCTTCCATGCCTCCTCGTTCCGCTTCAGCCCGAGCTGGGCGCGCGCGAGCGACAGGTTCACGTGATAGGCATCGGCCACCGGGGAGTCCGCCTTGACTTCAGCCCGTTCCTTCGCCATGGAAAAGATCCCGAGCGCCTCCTCGAATTTCTCCTGCATCAGCAGCGCCTGCCCCAGGTAGCAGCGCGCCTCGAAGTTGCCGGAATTGGACTGGAGCTCCTGGCGAAAGGCCTTTTCGGCTTCCTGGAATTCCCAGTGCTGGTAGAGGTCCACCCCCTTATCCATCTGGGCGAACAGGGGCGCGGCGGCGATCAGGGAAACCACCAGGGACAACGCGAAAACCTTCAGGCAATTATCAGGCTTGTTCATTTTTCCTCCCCTTCGGATCCAAAGCGTTGGTATCCTCAATATATAATGGATACAGGGAAAAGTCAGAGGCCCGAAGCAAAATAATCGTATCCCCCCAGCCACCGGGAGAATGCGCCATGATCCGTCACCTGACCGTCACCAGCCCCCTGGGCCCCATCCTCCTCTCGGCCGACGGGCTCGGGTTGACCTCCATCCGCATCCGGCCCGCCGACCTTCCGGAAGATTCGGCGGCGCCGGACGACGGCCTCCTGGAGACGGCGCGCCAGCTGGCGGCCTATTTCAGGGGTGAACTCGGAACCTTCCGGCTGAAGTTGCACCCGGCGGGGACGCCGTTTCAGCAGGCCGTCTGGCGGGAGCTCGAGAAGATCCCCTACGGAACGACCCTCTCCTACGGGGAGGTGGCCGCCCGGGTCGGCAATCCCGCGGCCGCGCGCGCGGTCGGCGGGGCCAACGGCCGCAACCCGCTCCCCATCGTCGTCCCCTGTCACCGCGTCATCGCCGGGGACGGGAGTCTGGGGGGATACACCGGAGGCGTCGATATCAAGAAATTCCTGCTCGCCCTGGAGGCGGAAGCGGTCCTCAGCAGAGCCCCGGCCCGATCCAGCTCGCGCTCAGGAAGGAAATGAAGATCACGAAGCAAACAACCCCCAGGGGCCTGACTCTGCAGAAACAGGACATGACATCACCTCCAGTCGTTTGAGAAAGGGTGAAACACACACCTCTCCAAAGGGCAAGAAGCCTGCCACAAAGGTGCACCACCCGCCCACAATGGCCATATCTGTTTCATTTGCACCATTTACATCCAGAATAAATATCTGACACCGCCCCCGTCCCCGTCCCTCCCTGCGGCGGCTGTAAAGGCGGTCGACAACAATGATGCAACTTGTTTTCATTTTCCAGCCAAATAATTGATTTGTAATTATATTTAGAGTTACTAATTTCGTAAAAGAAAACGACAGGCCTGCGGGACGGAGGAAAAGTCGGCTCTTCATGGTCAACAAAAAGAGGTTTGCGCCGATAAGGGACTAAAGGCTCCGGATGGATTGCCGCGCCGCCCGAGGAGGGAACCGTCACCACGATCACGGCAGCCGCCGCCGCTGAAACTTGACATAAAGGAGCATGCGGGCCATGGGGACAGCATCCCCGGTTGAAACCGGACAGACTTTGGGACGATACACCCTGATAGAGAAACTGGGAGAAGGGTACCTGGGCCCCGTCTGGAGGGGCCTGGATGAAGGCGCGGGGCGCGCGGTCATCATCCGGATCCTGTGCGACGGGATCAAATGGGAACCCGAAATCGAAGCCGCCTTCGAGAGGGAGTGCGGGGCCTTGATCGCCCTGAGGCACCCGAACGTGGCGGCCATGTACGAGGCCTGCCGCGAGCGGGAGATCCGGTTCATGGTCGTGGAGTCGCTCGGCAACCGCAACCTGGAGACCATGATCGCGCGGAAGGCGGCCATGACCGTCGAATCCAGGCTGTCGATCATGATCCAGGCGGCGGAGGGGCTGGAGTATGCGCACCGGAGCGGGGTCCTGCACCGCAACCTGGAACCGTCCAAGATCCACGTCACCGCCGACGGCACGGTCAAGACCAGGGATTTCGCCCTGGCGCATGTTTTGAAGAAGCACCTCCCCCGCCCCGCCGTGCGCTGGGGGACCCCCATCTACCTCGCTCCAGAACAGATTGAAAACGGCCTCCCTGACGAGCGTTCGGACATCTTCGCCCTGGGGACCGTCTTTTACGAATTCCTGACCGGACAACACCCGTTTCACGATCCCAACGGGAACAAGGCCCTCGACAACGTGCTCGAACCCCCCCGGCTCCCCACCTTCGAGAAGTTTCCCGAACTCCCCCCGGGGACGTGGGGCATCCTGAAGACGTGCCTCGCCCTGGACCCCCGCGACCGCTACGGGAGCATGCAGGACGTGGCCGACGCCTGCCGCGAGCTCCTGACCAGCCTGGCCGAGGACACCCGGCTGATGCTGGCGGAACTGTACGCCGCCCTCCCCTCGCTCCGCCGGGCGGCGGCCCAACCCGGGGCCGCGCAGCCCGTCCTCCGGTTGTTCGAGGGGGTACAGCAGCTGGCGCAGGGGGGGAAGGAGGCGCACTACGCCTGTCTCGACAGCCTGATGACGCGCCTGATCGAGCAGTATCCCGCCCTCCAGGCTTCCGATGCCGCCGGCGGGCCGGAAGGTGCGGCCGGGTTCGATGCGGCCGCGGTCCCCGATTTCGCACAGCCGGAGGGCCCTCCCCCGCAAACGGCCGAACCGGACGATTTGCAGCCGGCGGACACCTCCTCCCCGGAACGGGTGGTGCCCCGGGATGCCAGGGAACCGGTCCCCGAGCCGGTGGGATCGCTTTCGCCGGCCCCGGCCGAACCGGCATCGGCGGAACCGGTATCGGCCGAACCGGCGCCATCACTTCCGGAACCGGTTCCCGGGCAAACCTGTCCTGCGCCGGAACCTGAGCGACAGCCCCCGGAAATGACGTCCCCTTCCCTGGAAACGGCACCCTCGGAACCGGCGCCCGAAACCGGCCGCTCCCATCGCCGGGCGGTGTGGGCCCTCGCCCTCCTGCTGGTCGCAGCGCTCATCTTCGCCGCCTGGAAAGCCGGGACGCGCTTCCGGCTGCAACGGGCGCAGAGCCCCGCCGCGGCCGAGGGGGCCATCCAGCCCCCCATCCCCCCCCTCATCCCCGCCCCTTCTCCCCCCGCGCCTCCGGGCGATGCGCTCCAGGCCGTCCAGGAAGCGCAGGGGCCCGTGAAGCGGCGGCCGGCCGAAACCGCCGCCGATACGGGGGAGGAGAGACCCGGGCCGGAAGCGGGGGCACGGGAGGTGGAATGGGAGCGCCGGGTGTCGGCCCTCTTCGCCTCCGGCGAATATGACGAAGCCGGTCGGCTCCTCGATGAATGGAAGGCCGAAAGCCCCGAAAGCACGGGAGCCCGGTCGGCCGGGGACCGGATCGGGAGGATGCGCCGAAGCCTCGAGGCCTATTCCGCGGCCATGGCCGCGACCCGCTACCCCGAGGCGCTTGCGGCCCTTGACGAGGCCGCGCGCCTCAATCCCTCCGATCCCGGACTGGAGGGGCTGCGCCGGCGGGCCGAGGAGAGGCAGGCGAACGCCCGGGCCGTCCTGACCATCCTGCGCCTGGGCCGCCCGGGCACCCTGCTCCTGGACGGCCGCCCGATCGGCGCACAGGGGGAGGTCCACAACCTGCCGGTCCCCGTCGGCCCCCATACCCTCGCGGTGGAAACGGACGGGAGAAGGGTGGCGTCAAGAATCGAGGACTATTTCGAGGGGCAGCGGATGTCCCTCGTCTACGACTCCGGGCAGCTGCGCCCCATGGCGGAATCGGACCGGGAGCGGATCGCCCGGAGGGAGTTTCTCGAACAGACCCACGGCTTCGAGGCGGAGCACACCCACGGCCTGCTGCGCGGCAGCTGCCGCGGCACCCTCGCGATAGACTCCGCCGAGGTCGTTTACACGCCCGAGTCGGGCGATCACGGCTTTCGCCTCCCCTTCAGGATCCTCGAGCTGGGAAAAACCGGAGGCCGGAACCTGGAACTTCGCTACGGCGCCGACAACCGCCGCTTCCAGTCGTTCCGTTTCCCGGACGAGCCCACCGCCGCGCGCTTCGCAGAAATCTGGAACGAGCTGAAAACCGCCCGGTAAACCCGCGGCACCCCATTCCCGCCCGAAAACCCCCGTTTCTGTGACCCCCGTCACCGCGCGCGCCCGGAAACCTTTCATAATGGATGCAACGGCGCTTCCCCCCCGCTCGGGACGGACCGAAATCGGGCTAAAGATATTATTTCTTTGAAACGATAAGGAGAGCGGATCCTTTCCGATCCGGGACCGCGTCGTCACGGGCCGGGAATTCACGCCGGGGAGACTATGCACGAAAACCGCCTGAAAATCGACCGGGGTTTTTCCCTGGTGGAACTCCTCATCATGATGGCCATGATGGCGGTGCTCGCCGCCTTCTCGGTCCCGATGCTCACCTCCTCGATGCGGGACATGAGGATGATGGCCGACGCCAAGAACATCGCCACGACCGTCAATTACGCCAGGATGAGCGCGGCTTCGCAGATGACGTGCTACCGGATGACGTTCGACCTGGACAACAACGCCTGGAGCCTGTCGAAGCTCAACCGCTCCACCGATAATTATGAAATCGAGCAATCGGCGAACATCCTCTCCGAAGGGGTGGCAGGCAGCGGGATCACCTTCAAGACCGATTCCGACGGCGGGCCGGCGGGCTTTCCCACCTCCTCCGCGAGCGTCGTCACCTTCAATTCCAGGGGCATTCCGGTGGAGGGGGCGCGCGTCCTCTATATTTCCAACCAGAAGGAAGATTACGCCGTCACCGTGTCCCTGACCGGGAAGGTTCAATTCTGGCGTCACCAGACAGATGGGTGGAACATGCAATGAGTGAGCCGATGAAGAGCGCCTTGAAAAACGAATCCGGGATGACGCTGGTCGAGTCGATGATCGCCATCCTCATCCTCCTTTTCGGCCTGCTGGCGCTGGCCCAGGCCATCGCCTTCAGCGTGGTGGCGAGCAAGACATTCGGCAGGGATTCGGGGCTGGCGACGGCGGCCGCCCACGACAAGATGGAGGAACTGGTCGGCCTCCCCTTCGGCGACACGACGACGAACCTGACCGAAGCCCCCCCCTACGGCGCCGACGGAACCGGGCTGGCGCCCGGAGGGAGCTTCTATCCCGCCGACCCGGTGGAGGGATACACCGACACCCTGGACGTCACCGGCGCGCGGACGGCATCGGCCGCCGACATCGCCTACACGCGCCAGTGGCAGGTGGTCGACGAGACCGCGACCCGGAAGAGGATCATCGTATCCGTGAGAAGCAACAAGAGCTTCAATTACGGGACCCCCCCTTCGACGGTCCTGGTGACCCAGAAGACGCCCTGAACACGCACGTCATACGGAGCGGACAATGAAACAGACTCTATCGATCGCACCGCAGGAGGGCTTCTCGATGATGGAGCTGCTGGTCTCCATCCTCATTCTCCTGCCGATCATGGGGGCCGCGGTCGGCGTTTTTTCCGACGCGGCGCATCAGCACGCGGCCGAACAGAGCAGCATCGACGCCAACCAGGAGGCCCGCACGGCGCTCGAGATGATGACGACCGAGATCGGCCAGGCCGGGTCCCACGGCGACGTGTACACCACCCTGACCTCGGCCGTCGGGAGTTCCACCGTCGCCCAGGCGGCCGCGGTGGCCTCCGCGGCGGGGCTGACGGCGGGCGATTTCGTGACCGTCGACACCGGAGCGAACCAGGAGACCGTGGAGGTGACGGCCGTCGGCACGGGCAGCTTCAGCGGGATCTTCCGGGTGTCTCACGCCTCCGGCACCCCGATCCGCCTCTTCGCGCTCCCCTACACCACGGGGGTCGTCACCCCTTCGGGCATGGGGGCCGACGCCTCGACCCCCGTCACGACGCTCCGCTTCTACGGGGACATCAACAGCGATTCGAGCGTGCAGTACGTGGAATACATCTATGACAGCGAGGGCGGCCAGATCACCCGCTCCATCACCCCGGTCACCCAGTCGACCCTGAACGCCGCCTTCCCCCTGGTGCGCAACATCCGTCCCAACTCGGCCCGGTTCATTCTGAACACCGACGAGCGGGAGGTGGTGACCTCGGTCCGGGTCGAGATGACGGTACAGAACGGCGTGGAGAGCGGCGGCAAACTGGAGGAGACCACCCTCTCCTCCAGGATCCTGATCCCCAGCATGAGGGCGGCATCCGCCCTCCTGTTCGAAAACCAGCTCCATGGCGGGTTCAACCGACTTCCTGCGACTCCCCCGCAGGTCACCCAATGGGTCAACCAATGAAAAACAGACAATGGATTGCGGGCGAAGAGGGTACGGCCCTGGTGGCTACGCTGATCCTGCTGATGGCGATGAGCGTCCTCTCCACGGCCCTGGTCTTCACCGTCCAGAACGAGATGAAGACCAGCAGCTCCTACAAGTACGGCCAGCAGGCCTTTTACGTGGCGGACGCGGGGGTGAGGAAAGCGATCCAGTGGTTCGGCGACGGATCCAACTACACCCCCGCGGTCGGGGTCTACCCGGACCTGTCGACGGTCCCCATCACCTACTCCAGCCAGCCGGTCCGGCTCGCCGGACAGGGGGCGAATTTCCCGGTCAGCGGGGTGGTCTCCTCCTTCACCTCGGCATTCCACGACGTCGCACTCCAGGCCGACGGGCAGAATTCGGGCACCTACAGCGTCGGCGCCACCCTGCTCAAATATTCCCCGGCCAGCTTCATCAACATGGCGACGTTCGAGACCTACCCTTCGGCCATGGAGCGCTGGCGGATCGAGAGCACCGGGACCTGGGGCAACCCGAACACCCCCCTGGGCAGGGCCGAGATCACGGCCGTGATCGAAAACAGCGGCAACGCCCTCTTCGACCGCGCTCTCTGGGGGATCGATTCCCTCGACCTGGGGGGGACGGTGCTGATCGACAGCTACGACCCCGCCCTCGGCCCCTACGGGGGGACGAACATCGGGGATAACGGGGCGATCGGCTCCAACGGGGCCATCACCATCAACGGCACGGTGGAGGTGCACGGCGATGCCGCCTACGGGCCCGACGGAAGCTTCGGCGCCCCGGACGGCGCTGTCACAGGCGACATCATCCAGCTCCCCGCGCCCCGCACCTTCCCCCCCATCCCGGAGTTCACCGTCGGGACCGGATCCACGACGGTATCCAACAAAAAAACCGTCACTCTCAGCCCTGGTCAATACGGGGATATCAACGTCAAAAGCGGGGGAACGCTGGCCCTGGAACCGGGGGTTTATTACTTCGACTCGATCATCGCGAAAGGGGAAGTGAGACTCACGGGCGACCTGACCAAGCCCACGACCATTTTCGTCAAAAGCGCGCTCGACCTCGGAGCGCAGGGGATCACCAATCCCAACGGGGATCCCACCCGGCTGAACATCTTTTACTCCGGCACCAGCGAGATGAAGATCCACGGGGGACCGGAGGCGTTCGTGGAGGTCTACGCGCCCAACGCCCCGCTCAAGATGGTGGGGAACTCCGCCTTCTATGGCTCCTTCATCGGGAGAAGCGTGACCGTGCAGGGCACCCCGGATGTCCACTTCGACGAGGGTTGCCTGCAGGAGAACCTGATCCAGCGCCCCTTCCGGCTCATGACCTGGTCCAGGAACCTGTATCAGTAGTCCCGGGAGGACCGGGGGGCGTAGTAGCCCGAGCGGGTGCGGACGCGCACTCCCGGCCGCTTCGAGCGGATTTCGATCTTCCGGAAGGCGCCGTCGCGCAGGCGGTTCGACGGGGTGTAGCCGAGGCTGTAGTGTCCCCGGATGTCGCGCTGGATCGAGAGGAAGGCGTCGCGGATCTCCTCGACGCTCGCCCTGGGCGAAAAAAACTCCCCCCCTGTCTCCCGGGCGAATTTCCGCAGCACGCCGAAATCGGTGCGGAATCGGCCGCCCTGCACCCCGATGCCGTAGATCAGGATGTCGTTTTTCTGGGCCGCCTCGATCGCCGTCTCCTTCTGGACGATGCTCGAGGTGTCGGCGCCGTCGGTGATGACGACGACGACCTTCCGGCCCGCTTCATCCCTGAGTTTTTCCTCGGCCGCCAGGTAGACGGCGTCGTAGAGGGCCGTGTTGTTCCCGGCGCGCAGGGAGTCGAGCGCCCGGTAGAGGGCCTCGGGGTCCTGGGTGAAGTCCTGGACCAGGTTCACCTCCGAATCGAACTGGATCACGAGCGCCAGGTCCCGCTCCGGCCGGAGGATCTCGCGGAAAAACCGGGCGGCCGCCTCCTTCTCGTATTCGAGCCTCTGCCTCACGCTCCCGCTCGTGTCGACGAGGAGCGCGATCGTCAGGGGGACGTCCGACCCCTTTCCGGGATCGCTGAAATACTCGATCCTCTGCGCCTTCCCGTCCTCGAAGAGTTCGAAGTCCTCCGGCCCGAGCCCCTCGACCACCCTCCCCTTGCGGTCGGTCGCCGTGAACACCAGGTTCACCAGCGCCACCTCGGCCCGTATGGTCGCGCGCCCGTCCTGCGCCGGGGAGGGGCGGGGGGCCGGGCCCCAGGCCATCCAGGCCAGGGCGAAGGAGAGGAGGGCGGGATGGACGCGGCGTCCGGTCCGGGAGGAAAGAGGTCTCATGGAGAAACTATACACCGGAAGGGGGCGAAACCGGGATGGAGTTACGCCTCTTCCCGGGTAAAGAGGATGCGGGAGCAGCTGTCGCAGTAGAGGATGGCGTCGGTGCGGAGCAGGTCGGCGTACATCTGCGGCCGGATGCGGACGTGGCAGCAGCTGCAGAGTTCGTCCCTGGCCTCGGCCAGGGCCACCCCCTTGCGCGCCGCCGCGATCTGCCGGTAGCGGGCGAGCAGTTCCCGGTCGACGAGGGCTTCGACCGCCTCCTTCTCCGTCCCCAGGCGCGCCAGCTCCTCCTCGAGCCCGGGGACCGAATCGCCCGCGGCGCGGATGGAGTCCCGGAGCCCCGCCGACTGCGTGTCGAGTTCCCGCCGGGCGGCCTCGAGGTCCTGGTCCCGGGCTTCCATCTCCTCCATCACTTCCAGGATCCGGTCCTCCTCCTCGCGGATCTGCGCCTCCGCCGTCTGGATTTCGTGCAGCATGGCGGTGTATTCCTTGTTGGTCTTCACCGTCATCAGCTGGTCCTTGAGGCGCGAAAGCTTCGTCTGGAGCATCTCCACCTGCCCCTCGAGCGTACGGCGGCGGTTGGCCAGCTCCTTCGCGTGCGCCACCCGCTCTTCGTGGGCGGAGGTGAGGCGCCCGAGCTCGTCGCTGAGGTCCTGGACCTGGCGGGGGATGTCGGAGAGTTGTTGATGCAGTTCGGCCGATTTCAGTTCGATGTCCTGGAGGGTGATCAGGTTCCGAAGTTCGGGATTCACCTGTCTCTCCCCTCCTCGCCGCCGCGACAGGGAGAGGCCATGGGCAGGACCGGCTGCGGCAGGCGCCTGCGGCGCGCCGACCGCGCTCGGCACTGCATCCTGTCCCGGTCGTGGTGTCCGTATAGCATCGAAGTCCTCGTCGAAACCGCGTTACTATACACCGCGCGCGCGCGCCCTGTCAATCACGCCGGCCGTCGCGGCCGCGGCTGTCGAGAATCAGGGTGATCGGGCCCTCGTTGACGAGCTCCACCCGCATCGAGGCCTGGAACCGCCCGGTCTCCACATCGGGGACGCACCCGCGCACGATCTCCACGAAGCGCCGGTAGAGCGCCTCGGCCCGGTCGGGGGGGGCGGCCTCGGAATAGGAGGGGCGCCGCCCCTTGCGGCAGTCGCCGTAGAGCGTGAACTGCGACACCACGAGCAGCTGCCCGCCGACCTCCCCGAGGCCGAGGTTCAGCTTCCCCTCGCCGTCGTTGAAAATCCTCAGCTCCACGATCTTCCGGGCCATCCACTCCAGATCGCTCTCCGCGTCGTCGCGCGCGATCGCCACGAGCGCCACGAGGCCCGGGCCGATACGGCCCACGGCGCCGCCGTCCACGATCACTTCCGCCCGGCTCACCCTCTGCACCACCGCTCTCATGCACTGATTCTGTTTCCATTTCCCCGGAATTTCAATCCCCGAAAGGGCCGCACCGGCGGCGGATACCTCTTGATTCCGCCGCACCCGACTCCGTAAGATTGTGGCTTATGGCTTCCGTGAAGTTTCGAACCAACCTGGTCTTCGCCGCCATCACCGCCCTGCTCCTGCTGACGGCGCTCACGGCGGGATACCGGCGCCTCGAGGAGCGGAGGCGACACCCGGAAAGGGTCCGGTCCGCCTCCCCGGCTCCACCGGCGGCCGACGCCTCGGCCGCCAGGCTCGCCCAGCTCGAGCGTCTCGCCGCGGAAGACCCGCGTAATCCCGACGCCCTCACCCGGATCGCCAACCTCCATTACGATCTCGGTCGGTTTCGCGAGGCCGCGGCCTACTACGAGAAGAGCCTGGGGCTGCGCCCCGGGAACCCGAACGTCGAAACCGACCTGGCGACCTGCTATCATTACCTGGGAGAGCACGACAGGGCCCTCGAGCTCCTGGACACCCTCCTCGGGCGCCAACCCGGCTTCTCCCAGGCCAGGTTCAACAAGGGGATCGTGCTGCTCAACGGCAAAAAGGATGTCCGGGGGGCGATCTCGGCCTGGGAGGAACTCCTGCGAACCGACCCCGGATACCCGCACAGGGAGGAACTGCGCGAGCGGATTCTCCAGCTCAGGCAATCGGCCGGACCGCAACCGGCGGAAGGGCAGGCTGGCTGATGGTCGCACTCCTATCCCGAATTCTCCTGATCGTCCTGGGGATCTGGCTCCTCCGGCGCCTGCTCCTGTCCGTGATGGCGAAGAAGCCCGGAGCGGGACGGGGGCCGGCCAGGCCGGGCAACACCATGGTCAAGGATCCGGTCTGCGGCATGTACATGGACTGCAGGCTCGCCGTCCGGCTCGAGGAGGGGGGGGAGACCGTTTTCTTCTGTTCCGAGGAGTGCAAGAGGAAATTCCTGGCGGGGGCCCGGGCCGGGGAGATCCCGACCGGCCGATGAGACGCCGTATCCCCTTTTCAATGAAACGCCGGGCTCCCGCGTCGGGCTTTGGCGGCCCGACTTTTTCATGGTTGCAAAGGGGTTGGCCCATCGTATAATGGCTTCCGGCCCTAAGGCACTCAGACTCCTGGACGAGGTCCAACCCAAAGTGACCGATACAGACAGATCGAGACCCAAGAACAAAGCCCGGTACTCCGAAGAGATGATCCGAGACTGCCTGGCCGTCATCGATTCGGGAGATATCGAGGACCTTTTCCAGATCCTCCCCCGGATCGGCGTTTTGCGGGACGCCCGGTTCAAGAAACCGCTCCTCGCCCTGCTCGCCCACAAGGATGTCAGGCGCCGGGAATTCGCCGCCTACGCCATCGGGGCTCTGAGGGACAAGAGCGCGCTGGAGCCGCTCAAGAAGGCGTTTGCCGAGGCCCGACAGCTCAAGGGGAGCGGCTCCCGGGAACTGCAGGTCGCCATCATCGAGTCGATCGGCACCATCGGGGACGACGCGGCGGTCGATTTCTTCCTTTCCGCGCTCCGGAGCGGCGGCGGCCGGAAGCAGCCTGCCGGCAGGAAGGGCGCGGGCGGAAACGCCGGCCGGCTGAGCCAGTGGATCATCGAATCCCTGGGCGCCATTGCCCAGCAGGGGGGGAAGCGGTCGCTGAAGGCCCTGGTCGAACTGCTGGACCACGACGATGCCGAAATCCGGGCATTGGCCGTCTCCTCCCTTTCGGGCTCCTACTGGCACCGGCCCAACGAGGTCGCCGACGGCACCATCCAGAAGATCTACCGCCTGACCTCGGCCCGCGAGACCGTGGTCGCCGAGTCGGCCCTGGAGGCCCTGCAGAACCTCGCCGATGTCGGCTGCCGCCGCGCCGAGGAGTTTTTCGAGGAACCCGACCGCTCCGTGGATTAGAAAACCGGCTCCTCGCGCAGGAAAGCCTCCATCGTCGCGGGATCGTGGGTCAGGGGCGCCGGTGGAAGACTCTTCAGGAACATCTTCCCGTAGCTCTTGGTGAGCACCCGCTTGTCCAGCAGCGCCAGGATCCCCCGGTCGGCCCGGCTGCGGATCAGCCGCCCCATCCCCTGCTTCAGCAGAATCGTCGCCGCGGGGATCTGGTATTGGTAAAAGGCGTTGCCGCCTGCGGCGTTGATCCGCGCGATCCGCGCGGCGACCACCGGATCGCTGGGAACGGAAAAGGGGAGCTTGTCGATGATGACCGAGCTCAGCTGTTCCCCCTGCACGTCCACCCCCTGCCAGAAGCTGCTCGTGGCGAACAGGACCGCGTTGGGCGTGGAGCGGAAGGCGTCCAGCAGCCCCGATTTGCTCTTCTCCCCCTGGATCATCGTCGGGAATCGAAGCCGGTGCCGGAGCGAGCGGTAGACCTGCTCCATCTGGGCGTAGCTGGTGAAGAGCACGAAGGCGCGCCCCCTGCTGGCCTCGAGGATCCGCTCCAGTTCCCGGGAGGCTTCGCGCACCCACCCTTCCTCCCGCGGTTCCGGCAGCGCCCGCGGCACGTAAAGAATGGCTTGCCGGGAGAAGTCGAAGTGGGAGGGGAGGAGGAGCTCCTCGGCGTCGCCAAGCCCGAGGCGCGACTTGATGAAGGAGAAATCCCCCCCTGTCGACAGGGTGGCGCTGGTCAGGATGGCCGAGTTCACCTGCGAGAAGAGCCGCTCCCCGAGCAGCGGGGCGATATCGATGGGCGATGCCCAGAGAAAGACCCCCCTCCCCCGGATTTCGCACCAGTAGACATGCTCGTCCGAATCCGATTCCATGATCTCGGCGAGTTCGTTCTCCAGCTCGCGCGCCCGGCGCACCAGCGCTTCCAGGCTTTCGCTCGCGACCGGGAGGTCGGCGAGCCCCTTCCTCACCCCGTCCAGCTGCAGCAGGAGACCCCGGTAGGCTTCCCCCAGGATGTCGCCGTGCCCCGGCCCCCGCCGGGGTCCGGCGGCGTCCCCCAGCGGCTCCAGGGCGTACCGCCCCTCCCGGCGGAGGAAGCAGGAGAAGAAGGCCGAGGAGCGTTCCGACAGCCGCGCGAGCTGCGCCGAGAGGTAGGCCGAGCCGCTCCCGGTCTCGACGAGCGCCCGCTCGGCGTCCCGCACCAGTTCCTCGATCCGGTAGTTGCTCACCATCGTCCCGAAGTACTGGGTCGCCACGTCCTCGATCTCGTGCGCCTCGTCAAAAACCAGGACGGCGTAGTCGGGGAGCACGGCGCCGAAATCCCCCTGGCGCAGCGACAGGTCGGCGAAGAAGAGATGGTGGTTGACGATGACGATGTCCGACTCCAGCGCCAGCTGCCGGACCAGGGTGACGAAGCAGTTCTCGAAATTGCGGCACTTCTGCCCCGAGCAGGTTTCGCGCCGCGCGTCGAGCAGCCGCCACAGCGGCAGCTCCTCGGGCAGGTCGCGGAGTTCGGCGCGGTCGCCGGTCCCGGTCGTGCGCGCCCAGTCCTTGATGATCCTGATGTATTCGGGGTCGTGGGGGGTGAAGAGATAGGCTTCCTTGTCGATCTCCTCGAGCTTGCTGAGGCAGAGGTAATTGCCCCGCCCCTTCATGTAGCAGACCGACAAAGTCCGCCCCAGCGCCTGCTCCAGGAAGGGAACGTCCTTGAAAAAGAGCTGTTCCTGGAGGTTCTTGGTCGCGGTGGAGATCACCACCCGCTTCCCCGAAAAAATGGCGGGGAGGAGGTAGGCGAGGGTTTTCCCGGTGCCGGTCCCCGCCTCCACGCAGAGGTGCCGGCCCTCCTCGATGGCGGCGGCCACCGCCTGCGCCATCCGGACCTGGCCCGGGCGGTTCTCGTAGGATGGAAGGCACCGGGCAACGGCGCCCCCCGGCCCCAGGATTTCGTCAATTTCCGTGGACAATGTCTCGCTCCGCCCGAATTCGAAACACACAGTGTAGCAAAGGGCCCGCGGCCGGGGAGAAAAAAGAGTGCCCGCGTCCCCCCGGCTCCAATTTGGCTGGGGCTTCCGCCCCCCCTGCGGTATGCTTGCACGGCGAGGAGGAAATATGGCGCACGGGAACCCGGAAGCGGATATCCTGGATCACCGCGAGGTCTACAGCGGAAGAATCGTCGATCTTCATGTCGACACCATCCGGCAGGAATCGGGGGCCGAGACGATCCGCGAGGTGGTGCGCCACCCCGGCGGGGTGGCCGCGGTCCCGGTCCTCGGGGACGGCCGGGTCCTGCTCATCCGCCAGTTCCGCTACCCCCTGGGGAAATTCATCTTCGAGCTCCCCGCCGGGAAGCTCGACAGCGGCCAGAGCCCCAGGGACACCATGGCGCGCGAACTGGAGGAGGAGATCGGCCGCTCGGCCGGGAGCCTGACGCACGAATGCGCCTTCTATACCTCCCCCGGGTTCTGCGACGAATCGATCCACCTTTTCGTCGCCCGCGACCTGGCCCCGACCGGGCAGCGGCTCGAGGAGGGGGAACACATCACGGTCGAACCCCGCACCCTGGCCGAGTGTCTCGAAATGATCGAGACCGGGGAGATCGAGGACGCAAAGACGATTCTGGGGATTTTGTGGTACCGGATGAAATACGCCGCCCCCGGGGGCTCAAATTCTGGTTAACCATTTGCGTGCATTGTGATAATATAATTGAATGAGCAAAATAGATGTGGGTTCGGAAGTCGAGGCATACTGCACCAAGTGTAAACTGGTCCTGGATCACACGGTCGTGACGATGCAGGGGGCCAAACCCCGCCGCGTCAAGTGCAATACGTGCAACGGGGAACACAACTACCGCGCCGAAAAGCCCGTGTCGAAGAGCGCGGCGGCCAAGGACCCCGCGGCCAAGAAGGAAAAGGCCCCCAGGAAGACGCCGGCCAAGAAGGCCCGGCAGACGTGGGAAGAGGTGATGCAGGAAGCGAGCACCAAGCCCCACAAGAAATACAGCATGTCGGGGAACTTCGCCGAGGGGGACTGGATCGAGCACGCCACCTTCGGGCGGGGGTGCGTCCAGGCCTTCGTCCCTCCCAACAAGATCACCGTGCGCTTCGCCGACAGCACCCGGCTCCTCGTCTGCAACCAGGGCTGACCGGCCGGCCGCGATGAAAGCCGTAGTCCCCGGACCGAGTTCCCTCCTCGAGGACCTGGAGCGCCTGGTCCCCGGCGCCTCGCGCCGCACCCTGCGGCAGATGCTGGCCCAGGGGCGCGTCAGGGTCAACGGCGAAATCCGCCGGCTCGCCGCGCACCCGCTCTCCCCCGGCGACACCGTCGAAATCGGCGGCCGCACGGCCCCCTCGCCGCTCCCCCGCGGGCTCGAAATCCTCCACGAAGACGACGCCCTGCTCGTCATCCGCAAGCCGACGGGGCTTCTGACCGTCGCCACGCTGCACGAGAAGGAACGCACCGCGTACGCCTACCTGCGCGCCTACGTCAAGGCGCGTGAACCGCGGCGCCGGCTCTATATCGTCCACCGCCTCGACAAGTTCGCCAGCGGCATCCTCGTCTTCGCCAAATCGGAGCCGGTGCAGTCGGCGCTCCAGGACATCTTCAGCCGGCACGACATCGAACGCAAGTACTGGGCCATCGTGGAAGGGTCGGTGAGACAGGACCAGGGGACGATCCGGAGCCGCCTCGTCCAGGACCGTTCCCTGCGCATGCATTCGACCGAGGATGAAACCCGGGGGAAGGAGGCGGTCACGCACTACCGCGTCCTGCGCCGGACGGCGGACCTCTCCGTATTGGAAGTCACCCTGGAGACCGGCCGGAAGAACCAGATCCGGGCCCACCTTTCGGAAATGGGGCACCCGATCGTGGGGGACCGGGCCTACGGCAGCACCCGCGACCCGCTCAAACGAATGGGCCTGCACGCTTTCCAGCTCGGGTTCCGGCACCCCGTCACGGGAAAGCGGGCGCTGTTCGAGACCGACCCGCCCCCCGAATTCGTCCGCTACCTCCCCGCCCGCCAGGCCTAGCCGAGTTCCGGGAGCAGACGGGCGAACTCGGTGACCCGCTCGATGTGGTGATGCGCCCCGTCGGCCCCGTCCCCCCCCACCATCACCGTGGTCATCCCCATCTCCATCGCGGGCCGGATGTTGACCGCCGAGTCCTCGAGCAGCACGCACTCCTCGGGGCGGACGGAGATGAATTCGAGCGCCTTGTGGTAGGCGCGCCGGTAGGGCTTGTTGACGAAATCGAGAAAATGGATGTCGATGACGGTCTCGAAGTGCCCGAGCACGCCGAGGCGCGCGAGCACCCGGCGGGCGTGCGCGGCGTCGGCGTTGGTGAAGACCACCCGCCGCAGCGGGAGCGCCCGGAGCATGTCCGCGAGTTCCGGGGAGGGCCCGAGGTAGTCCCCGATCGGGATATCGTGCACGAAGTCGAGGTATTCGTCGGGGTCGACCTCGCACACCCGGCGCAGGCCGTTGAGGGTGGTCCCGTGGCTGTGCATCAGCGCCTCGCGCCGGGGGCCCACTTCCTCCGGGGCGATCCCCAGCCGCTCCACCATGTAGAGATTGATGCGGCGGCCGATCTCGTGCATCAGTCCGCACGACTGCGGGTAGAGGGTGTTGTCCAGGTCGAACAGCGCGCACTGCAGCTTACGGGTCACGGGGCTCCTCTGGGGAAGCGCCGAAACGATCCTTGGCCAGGGCGGCGAGGATCGAACGGCGGACGTTGGGGATCTTCCGCTGGAGCCCGTCGACGAGCTCGCGCATGCGCCGGCGCTCGAGCGGCCGGGTGATCCCGCACAGGTCACTGGAAACGAGGGGATAGTTTCTCAGGGCCGCGTAGGCCTCGATGTCGGTCTCCCAGCAGTAGGCGAGCGGGCGGATGACGGTGTTGCGCCCGTCCCCGGTGCGCCAGAGCGGGGGGAGGCTCCGGGTCGTCCCCTCGAAGAAGAGGTTCAGGAGAAAAGTCTGGATGATGTCGTCGGCGTGGTGCCCGAGCGCGATCCGCGTACACCCCTCCTCGACCGCCGTGTTGTAGAGGATCCCCCGCCGCAGGCGCGAGCAGAGGGCGCAGGGGGTCTCTTCCTCGTCGATCGTCCGCTTCACGATGGACCAGGTGTCCTTGCGCACGACGCGGAACGGCACTCCCAGCCGGGCCAGGTACCGGGGGATCACCTCCCCGGGAAACCCGGGCAGCCCCTGGTCGAGGTTGACGGCCAGGAGCTCGAAGCGGACGGGCGCCCGTCGCTCGAGGTCCATCAGCAGGTCGAGGAGCACGTAGCCGTCCTTCCCCCCGCTGAGGCAGACCATGATGCGGTCCCCCTCCCGGATCATGCCGAAATCGGCGATCGCCTGCCCCGCGCCGCGCAGCAGCTTCCGCCGGAGCAACCGCTCCGCATCCTTCATCCGCTCCCCTTCATGCCGCAGCTCCGTCCCATCCCGCGGAAATTGTAACACATCGCGGACCCACGGCCTCGGAGCACCCCGGGAGGGAGAACACAAAAGCGGGCGGCGGTGTTATACTGGAACCATGAAAAGCCCACGCGTGACCATTCTCGGATCGGGAGACGCCTTCTCGGCCGGCGGCCGCTTCCAGTCCTCCGCCTTGGTGCAGAGCCCCGAGGCCTCCCTGCTCCTCGACTGCGGGGCGACCATCCTGCCGGCCCTCAAAGGGCTGGGAATTTCGGCCGAGCGGATCGACCAGGTCTTTCTCAGCCACATCCACGGGGACCATTTCGCCGGGATCCCCTTCCTGTTCCTCCACTTCCTCTACATCGAACCCCGGGTCCGCCCCCTGGTCGTCATCGGCCCGCCGGGGGTCGAAGCGCGGGTCCGCACCCTGTTCGCCACCATGTACCCCGACACCGCCGCCGAGCCCCTCCCCTTCCAGCTCGATTTCATCGAGATGCTGCCGGGCGAACGGATCTGCCACAAGGACACCGAACTCGTGCCCATCCCCGCCCGCCACCAGGAGCACCCCCTCTCGCTCGGCTGCGACCTCATCGCGGGGGGCCGCCGCATCCTCTACACCGGCGACACCGGCTGGTCGGACGACCTGCCCGCGCGCACCCGGGGGGCCGACCTCTTCCTGTGCGAGTGCACCTATTTCGACTCGCGCTCCGACACCCACCTCGACTACGCCCGCCTCCAGGAGCACCGGGACGGCTTCGGCGCCCGCCGCATCGTGCTGACCCACCTCGGCCAGGAGATGCTCGACCACGCCGCCGAGGTCGAACTGGAAATGGCCCACGACGGCCTCGTCATCGACCTGTAGCCCCCGCACAGAGAGAGCTTGAAGCCGGGCCCGGAGTCTGTTATACACTCCCCTGCGCTTCCTGTTTCGCGCCCGCAGCACCAGGGGGCCAACGTAGCTCAGCTGGTAGAGCAACTGATTCGTAATCAGTAGGTCGCCGGTTCGATTCCGGCCGTTGGCTCCATAAAATCAACAACTTACCGCCCCCACAAGATCCTCGAAAATCCCGGTTCTATGCCGGTTCTATGAATATCGTGCATAGGGGCGAGCCTGTCTGCGTCAAATCGGATAGCAGGAGTGCTCCTCCTCGCTAAGCTGGAGGGGATAAGCCGCAATCTCGTCAGCGTTACTGCCCCCCGTTTCCCCTGCCTGTACACCCCTCCCCGATTGGGGCCGTCCCCCCGAGACCCGTTCCGCACAGTAGCTGTTGCTCCGCGTCTGGTTGATGACATCCAGCTTTTGGTGGACCAGGTTCTTTCACCTTGGAATCTTTGGCAAATGCCGTCTAACCACCACAGAGCGACCCATCAATGGGAGTCCATCCAACTTGGCGATGAGCCCTTCGATTACCCCTTCGTAACCCACCGTGGCAAATGCGAAGCCGCGATTCTTGTTTCCGTAACGAACTCCAGGAAGGATTTGAAGCGAAATGACCTCACAGTGGATTGATAAAAACTCAGTGATATCCTCGCGCTCTGCCGAGTAGTGAAGATTTCCCAAATAAATATGGTGCGTTGACTTGGAGGGCACGTCTTCCACAACAGTCGTATCCGCTTTTGCGGCCTCAGCGCGCTCGGTCGAAGCTGGAGGTAACGCCGGGGAGACTTTATGCCGTGGCTTTTGAAACATACTCGTTCCAGTTGCCGCAAATGGACTTGGAACGGGTATGACAACTTCCCAAACTTTCACTTCTCGTTTCGGGATGCGCAGCCTGCGAGCTTCGTTGTTGGCTTTGACATGAGGCATCACGCGTCTAATCAAACCTCGATTGACCAGTGGCGTGAGAATTTCTCTGACTTCATCCGTGTCAACTATACCGAGCCTATCCACCACGTCTTGGGTCGAGAACCGCTTTCCACCAAAGCCGAGAGCTAGAACTGCAGTATGGTTTTCGGGCAGCTTGTGAGCCTCGTAATTGCTCAACCACAATTTAATGGAAGGGTCGTAGAGGGACTTGCTGTAAAGCATAACGGTGAATCCGGTGGTATCATTTTGGAATGCGGGTTCAGCCAACGAACTGGAACGCATCACATCGTAGATGCGGCGAATCCCCTCGCCCATTTCCCGGATGAAACCAACTTCCCGCAGCACCCGAGCGATGTATGGATTTCGAGACTCATGGACACCTTTACGTTCCTGAATGTCGGTAAGCGAAATTGTGGACAGAAGCATTCCCGGGCTGTGAATTTCCATGCGATCTTGAAACACCGAAATCTCAATGCCTCTGCCTTCGATTGCATAATTTCGATGCACAATCGCGTTTATCAAAGCCTCGCGACATGCGATCTGAGGATACAGTAGGCATTGCTCAAACCGTGCCCGGTCGGTAACAATGGTGTGCTGGCTTAGAGCAACGGTCAGGCGCTCCCAGGCTCGGTCAATCAATTTGAGGATGCCTTCCGCGACCGTGTCGTCCTTCACGACGTTATAGCTCTCGCCGCTTCTCGGTTCAGTTCCCTGGTAAGTGAGAATTCGCACTTGGCAACGTGGATGCCATTTGCGGATGTCTTTCCCAAAGAGCATCACTGCCGCTCGTTTCAAGCGCAGCCCTGCTGCAGTGAACTCAGCCAATTCCAGATATTGCAGACACTTTTCTGGGCTTACTCCATACGCGATTTGCCCGGCAACGCTCTGAATCAAATCCAAATCCAAATCAGCGAGGGTCGCACCTTCCTCAATCTCACGATCCCAGCGCCGCGATTTATCTTCCAATCGCTTCGCTGCAATAATTTCCGAGCTTTCGGGAACGGAATCACGGTCTATCCGGCGAAGACACCGACCATCTGCCGTCAAGTGGATGAAATCCAATCCCTTCGGCACGCTGAAATATAGAACGCGGACGCCATCAATTTCGATCTTCGTCTTGCGCGGAGCAGGAAGTGGGGTACTCTTATGAACGTGTGTTTCTGGCACGCGCAGCAAAGCTTCGATTTGCCTTTCATCGAAATCCACGCCTGAAAGCGAACTGTCATCTTCCACCCCAACCAGCAATTCGCCGCCATCTGAATTCGCAAATGCGACAAGTGTTTGAGCGATATCCCTTGCTACGTCCTTGAAATCGCGATTTGTTTTCGCTCCGGGTGGGCCCTGCTTCGCGCTCTTGAACTCGCGGTAAAGACTCTCGCCGACTCGAAGTGCGATTCGGATTCTTTCTTGAAGGTCGAGAAATTCACTCATGCTTTGCTCCTGGGATGGTTATCTCTCAACGCGAGCATTGCAAGAACTTTACGCCTTCGCGTAAAACTCGCTGCCTTTCTCAGTGAACTCGCGGGACTTTTCTTCCATTTTGATCAAGTGAGGACCTCCAACAACTCGGCCACCACCTGCAGCTGCTCCTCTTGTTCGACCTTCAGAAGAATAGGCTCAAAATCGGGGTTCAGGGGGTGAAGCGAAATCCTCGTGTGGCGCCAGCCGTCATCGGTTACATCCCTCTCACTCTCGTAACGCTTGACCGTGTAACGCCCTCCGCTTTCGGGATCGACCGCGTCCCTGAGTTGCACCAGCACAATCTTGCCCTGCCGGGTACCAGCAACCGGTCCGCTGAATAAGGCATAGGCCCCATCGGGCAATCTCGGCTCCATAGACTTTCCTGTAATCCGAGCCACGAACATGCCCTTCCTCAGCCGCCTCCCTCCATCCAGCCTGACCCATCCCTCCGGTTCGACGTTCTGCGGATCGCTGAAGAACCCCGCAGCGGCTTTGAGGCTCAGGAGCGGCACGCAGGTCAGGTACTTGTCTTCCTCCGCTGGTACCACCCTCACGAACGGCTCCGAGCTCGATACCAAAGCTCTTTGCGCGCCTTCAGTGACACGGTGCCGGTCTTCCTCTGACCAGTCCCTGCAAAGCACCTCCGCCTGCTGAAGGACCAAGTCCGTGGCCCGGGCCTCCATATCAGGGGGATAGCCGAACCTTCGCAGTACCCGCTTTACCAGAATCCTGATTTGGGCCCGTGCATTCTCGCGCACCTGCCAGTCTATGGTCACACTCCGCTTCACATGCCCAACGAGCTCCTGGGCCAAGAAACGCAGCTTTTCATCCCCCATTACCTCCCGCGCACTCTCGTTGTGGGCCAGGGCGTCATAGAATGCCACCTCGTCGTCGCTCAGTCCCAACTCCTGGCCTCGCGCCTGTGCCTCCCTCATCTCCTTGGCCAGTCGGATCAGCTCCTCGATGACTTGGGCGACCTCGATGGCCCGGCTCTGGTATTTTCGCACCGACCGCTCAAGCATCTCCGCGAAGGAGTGCGCCTGCACCACGTTCTTTTTCAGCCGGGTCTTCATCTCGTCGTTGATCAGCTTTTTCAGCAGCTCGAACGCCAGGTTGCGCTGGGGCAGGTGCTGCACCTCCGCCAGGAACTCGTCCGACAGGATCGAAATATCCGGCTTCTCCAGCCCGGCCGCCGCGAAGATGTCCACCACCTCGGTGGAATACACCGCCCGCGAAACCAGTTGCCGAATGGCCGATTCCATTTCATCCGGGGTTCGCTCACTCTCAGACATCGTTGCCTTTACCAGGGCGGCGCGGATTTCCTGGAACACTCCAACCTCGTCCCGGATCGCCATCGCCTGCTCGTGGGGCACGGCCAGCGCAAAGGCCTTCGAAAGCTCTGTAACCGCCTGAATGTAGCGCTTCTTGCCGTCTTCAAGCCCCAGCACGAACTCCATCGCCTGCGCGATCCCGCTCATGCGCCGGGAGGGCTCGGCGGTCAGGATCTCGCGATACTCGAAGCCATGCAGAAGATCCCGGACCACCTCGTACTTCTCCAGCAGCACCTCGATGGCCCGTTCCTGGTTGACAGTAGCCTGCCCCTTGCCTCCGCTGGCCGTGTAGGTGTGGAGCGCCTTCTTCAAGGCATCGGCAATCCCCAGGTAATCGACCACCAGCCCGCCGGGCTTGTCCCTGAACACCCGGTTCACCCGCGCTATGGCCTGCATCAGGTTGTGCCCGGCCATCGGTTTGTCGAGATACATGGTGTGCATGCTGGGACAGTCGAAGCCCGTCAGCCACATGTCCCGCACTATCACGAGCTTAAGGTCATCCCCGGGATCCTTGAATCGCTTCGCCAGCCCTTCCCTTGCAGCCTTGGTGCGGATATGCGGTTGCCAGGCGGCTACGTCCGAGGCCGACCCGCTCATGACGATCTTGATCCGGCCCTTCGCATCATCGTCGCTGTGCCACTCGGGGCGCAGCTTGATGATCTCCTCATAGAGATCGACGCAGATCCGGCGGGACATGCTCACGATCATGCCCTTGCCGTCCATGACCTCCAGACGCTTCTCGAAGTGCTCCACCAGGTCCCGCGCCACAAGCCCGAGCCGCCTCTCGGTCCCAACCATCGCCTCGAGCGCCGCCCATTTGGTCTTGAGCTTCTGCTTTTCGGTCTCCTCCTCTCCCTCGGTGATTTCCTCGAATTCCGGATCGAGCGTAGGCTTCTCGTCCTCATTCAACTCCAGCTTCGCCAGGCGAGATTCGTAGTAGATCGGCACCGTCGCGCCATCCTCGACCGAGCGCAGGATGTCGTAATTATCGATGTATGCGCCGAATACGGCGGGCGTGCTCTTGTCGTCAAGCTCGATCGGTGTACCGGTAAACCCAATGAATGAAGCGTTTGGCAAGGCATCGCGGAGGTACTTCGCCATGCCGTACTTCATTTCGCCTGTCTTGCGATCGAACCGGGCGTCGAAGCCGTAGTGGCTGCGGTGGGCTTCATCGACGATCACCACTATGTTGTGGCGCTCGCTCAGCGCGTCGCCCCCCTCGAACTTCTGCAGGGTGGTGAACACCACGCCTCCCGACGCCACCCGGAGCACTTCCTTCAGGTGCTCACGGCTCTCCGCCTGAACCGGCTTCTGCCGCAGCAGCTCACTGTTGGTGCTGAAGGTGCCGAAAAGCTGCTCGTCCAGGTCGTTTCGGTCGGTGATCACAACCAGTGTCGGGTTCTCCATCGCCGGGTGCTTGATGATCTTCCCGGCATAAAACGCCATGGACAGGCTTTTACCCGACCCCTGGGTGTGCCAGACCACACCGATCCTCCGATCCCCCTCCGGGCTGCTGGCCGCCACGGTGCAATCCACCGCCTTGTTCACCGCCCAATACTGGTGATAGGCCGCCGCCTTTTTCTGTATGGTCCTGCCGTCATCCTCGAAGGTCACGAAGTTGAGCACATAGTCGAGGAATCGCCGCCGATCAAAGAGCCCCTTGATCAACACCTCCAGCTGAACCGCCCCCTTCGGCGCCAGAGCGCCCCCCTCGATGGTCCTCCAGGGCTGGAACCGATCCCACCCGGAGGTGAGTGTCCCGGCCCTCGCGGCATAGCCGTCGGAGATCACCAGCGCCTCGTTATAGACCAAAAGGCTGGGGATGTCGTTCTTGTAGGTCTGCAGTTGATTGAAAGCGTGGCGGATCGTCACCTTTTCCACGGCGGGATTCTTCAACTCAATCACGCCAAGCGGCAGCCCATTGATGAATATCACGACATCCGCTCGCCGGTTCCGGTTGTCCTCCACCACCGTGAACTGGTTAACCACCAGGAACTCGTTGTCCTCCAGTCTTGTCGGATCTCGCTGCAGCAACCAAACCTTCCCATGCCGCTCCCGCCCATCCTCCCGCCACGAAACATCCACCCCATCGGTGAGCATCCGATGAAACGCCCGGTTGTTGACCATCAGGGAGGGGCTTTCCGTCCTCGTGACCTGTCGCAGAGCGTCCTCGATAGCCTCCTCGGGCACACGGGGATTGATCCGGGTCATCGCATTCCGAAGCCGCCCAGTAAGAACCACCTGCCGATAGTCCGCCCTCTCCTGAGCCTCCCCCTCCGGCGCGATAACCGGCCCGTTGATGTACTCGTACCCCAGCTTACGGAAGTAATCCAGGGTCACAAGCTCAATCTGGGCTTCGTCGAGGTTGTTGCTGCTCACGCGCGGCTCTCCCTCCCTCGCCACTTCGCTACCAGACTATTTACTTCTGCAATCACCTTGGCGAAGTTGTCGACCGTTTCCTTGGGCAGCTCATCTAACCCGATTACGGCCAAATCTTTCATAATCCTCTTTGCCACTCGGCCCTTGTTAAACATCTCGATGCCCGTCGCCCGCAACGCAGTCTCCACGCGCTGAACGATCGGCCGCCCGTCCTGTGGCTGGAGCGATAGCTTCTTTTTGCCGAGCTCCTTCTTGTAAGACTCAAGGACCAGACCGAGGTAATAATCCTCCGCGAACATGTCTTCCAGACACCTGTCGCCTTTGGTCCCGAGTACGCGGCCGAGCATGAGGACGTGATTCTCCTCCAGAATCCACTGACGCACGAGATGCTCGTAAGCGGTCTGTCCTTCAGAATCGGAGTCAAGCAGTACAGCAACATGGAGCTCCTGGCCGTGCAGGATTGTTCCGATGTACGCAGCTTTGCTTGCGCCACCAGCAGGGGTTATCACCAATTCCTCGTCTAGTCCTTCTTTGCCCGCCTGTCGCATGAGCTCCGAGATGGTGCTGAGGAACCAGAAGTCGGTCACACCTTCGACGACGAGGTTGTACCTGCCCACAAAGAGTGACTGGCTCCAGGAGAGGCCAAGCGCTGCCTGCAGCGTGAAGCGTGCGTCTTTTCCTGCTGACGCCCAGTCCTGATGGACCTTGACGCCTTCATGCGGCCGATCTTCGCAGATGTAGATCGTGTCCAATCGAGTAAAATCCACCATGAACGGCAAGTGGGTGGTATAGATCAGCTGATTGTCCTTTGCGTATGCCTTCATTCTCTCGAGCAGATCACGTTGAGCCGCCGCGTGAAGATGCAGACCCGGTTCGTCCAGTAGGATTACGGAGTTGTGGAAATCGCCGCTGGTTTCTGACATGAAGAGCATGTCAAACGAGAAGAACCACTGAAACCCCTTTGAACGTTCTTCTAATGGCACGAGTGCCAAAGACTCGATATCCTTCACAAACATGATCAACTGCTGCCCATCGGCCTCGAAGCGAATCTCGTACTTCTTCTGTGACCATCGGTCAGCGATCTCGTCGGTCAGCGTTAAGCTCGCGTCGTTCATGTCCAACATGCGTTGCTCGCGATCCTTCGCTTTGCCCTTTTCCACTTCTTCGTCAAGGTCCAGCCCTGCCTGTTTCATAATGAGACGAATGGTGTAATCTTCGTCGGTGTGCTTCTTGTCTTTGAACCGCTGCTGAACCTGATCGAGTTGAGCGGACCCCGTGAAAATCCGGTAGTCATCCATGTAAATAAACGTCGGGAGCCAGTTATGCGCGGTATCGGCAGCGCGCCTGAACGGCGCCTCGGTCTTCAGTTCTTCGACGGCAGCATCTAATGCAGAGTTCAACGCTGCAATGACTTGTTGGTCGGCCTGAAACTGGGGGTTGTTCGGTGGGTTGTTTGGGTGATGAAATGGGGCAAATACCGCCTTGAAGGCAGCCGCGTTCGCAACCGCATAAACGCTGCCATCATTATCTCGGACCTGCTGAATAAAGGTCTCCAGAGCCGGGGTGTACTGTCCCTTGAAGTGGTCACTGGCCCCATCGGGCACGGTGCCGATCTTCTCGTTGATAACGCTAACCACCCACTTGATCTCGTGTTTGTCCACAGGATCGGTAGGAAGGAACGCATAGGAAAACGTGCCCTGGTAGTTCTTTTTGATTCGGACCCCGGTAACGGCAGATGTGGACTCGTGGATGATGGCCAGTTCATCCTTCTCCTTATCGTTGAAGATGAATTCCGTTTCCACGACAAGTTGCTCCGGCGACCGCTCTTTGCGCCGCCCACGTGGCCACTCCCGGTCGAGGCTATATGGCTGTTCCTCGAATGGGTTGAATTTCCACAGCGCTTTGAGTATCGAGGTCTTGCCAGATTCGTTCTTGCCTACCAGCGTAAGGATGTCGCCGAGTTCTACCCAGCCCGAATCGGTGATATTGCGGAAGTTGTGAACGCGAAATCGCTTCAGTTTCATTGGTTACCTCTGCCGGCCTGGAAAAAGGGTTGTGTTAGTGCTGTTGTATTCATCAAAACGGAATCTCCTTTCCCTCTGCTTAATCTATTGGCACAAGCTCGTTGCTCTTTGCCCTCCACTTCCTACCCGTCCACTGTTCCAAGAGCCGTTGCAGTTGGTCCGTGCCCTTCCACGATCTCCTGTTCTGCCCGTTCGTTCGGTAAGCGCCAACGACCCGATCCGTCTGGTCAGATGTTAGGTTCGCAAATATCGACAGCAGGTGCTCAACCTTCCAGGTGGAGTCATTAAAGTTTTCTGACGCCGCATACGCGGAGAGTGCGCATTCAAACAGCCGCGACTTGTCCGGGAGGCGCTTGTAGAGCAGTTGAAACACCTTGATTGCAATGCTGTCCGGGTTGTCCCAACTGCATCCGCCAAGCCCCTGGCCCTTACCCATCAAGCCGTAGGGGTCCATTCCCAGGCGAACGGCAATCAGCGGAACGCCTCTGCCAATCGCCACGCCCACCTCCTGATCTGTCCAGTTGCTGTCGTGATAGTCCTTGGAAAGCAAGGCGACCATTGCGTCCATGCTGAACAACGCCCGCTCGATCTCCCATTGCCATTCCTGGGTCGGCTCGATGTTTTCATGTGCCACGAAGGCCGCCACGCCACAACGAGCAAATGATTCTTT
>Ga0209312_1000049_pt1 | contig 131500 bp, 115 predicted proteins | sample BioC13SIPDNA_4_FD_185744 | JGI IMG/M metagenome (GOLD analysis project Ga0209312, IMG submission 185744) | Anaerobic biogas reactor microbial communites from Washington, USA - Biogas_R1_B C13 SIP DNA (SPAdes) (version 2) | ecosystem: Engineered > Bioreactor > Anaerobic > Unclassified | place... | reverse complement strand
CCGGCCGAGGCCCCGGCCCAGGAGGCCCCGGCGGCCGAGGGCGAGCAGGCGGAGTAGTCCACGACCTCTTTCGCCAGCACGATGTCGAGGGGTCCCGAACGCCACCGGCGTCCGGGACCCCTCGCCCGCCTGTACGGCCGCCTCACCGGACGGCCGCAGGAGGAGCCGACCCCCGCATACCAACGAGCCGATCGAGGCGAGGAAGACATGAGCGACAACGCCCCCTGGGTCGTCGTCGGGCTCGGCAATCCCGGCGACCGCTATGCGGGCAACCGTCACAACGTCGGCGCCATGGTCGTCGGCGAGCTGTCGAGTCGGTATGCGTCGCCCCTGCGTGCGCACAAGGCCAGGGCCAGCGCGGCTCAGGTCCGGTTGGGGACCGTTGACGGACGGCCCGGCCCCGCTGCGGTCATCGCGGTCCCGCACTCGTACATGAACGAGTCCGGCGGCCCGGTCAAGGCGCTGCTGAGCTTCTTCGGCGCCGGGCCGGACCGGCTCATCGTCATCCACGACGAGCTCGATATCGACGCCGGCCAGGTGCGTCTCAAGCTCGGCGGCGGCGAGGGTGGTCACAACGGCCTGCGGTCGATCAGCAAGACGCTGGGGACCCGGGACTACCTGCGGGTGCGCGTCGGCATCGGCCGCCCGCCGGGACGGATGGACCCCGCCGACTACGTGCTCCGCGACTTCTCCAAGGACGAGCGGGCCGAGCTGCCCTTCCTCCTCGGGGAAGCAGCGGACGCCGTCGAGGTGTTGGCACAGCAGGGCCTGCTCGTCGCCCAGCAGCGATTCCACTCACCCAGATGAGGGCGCCCCTTCTCTCCGGGGGAGGGAAGGGCCCACTCCCCAAGGGAACCCTTCTCTTGTCCGTGCTGACCGTCGGATCGACACCAATGAAGGAGGTCTCGTGACCGCCACCGTCATGCCGCAGACCGCGGCCGGGGCGACGCCACCGCTGCGTGCGCTCGCCGTCGCCATGGGGCAGAGCCAGGCGTTCGACCGTGCCCGCGCGGCTGTCGCCGCCGGGCTGCGGGAGCGGGTCGACCAGCTCGACATCGCGTGCGCCAAGGGCGCGCAGCCGGTCCTCACCGCTGCGATCGCGCAGCGCCCGCTGCTCGTCGTCACCGCGACCAGCCGGGACGCCGAGGACCTCACGCGCGCGCTCGCCGACCTCCACGACCGCGACCGGGTCGCGCTCTTCCCGAGCTGGGAGACCCTGCCGCACGAGCGGCTCAGCCCCCGCAGCGACACCGTCGGTGCCCGGCTCGCGGTGCTGCGCCGACTCGCGCACCCGGACCCCGACGACCCGGTGTACGGGCCCCTCGACATCGTCGTGGCACCCGTCCGCTCGGTGCTCCAGCCCATCGCCAAGGGCCTGGGTGACCTGGCTCCCGTGGCACTGCGGGTGGGTGACGAGCGGCCGCTCGAGGAGGTCGTCGAGGCTCTGGCGGCCGCCGCATACTCCCGGACCGACCTGGTCGAGCGCCGCGGCGAGTTCGCCGTGCGCGGCGGCATTCTCGACGTCTTCCCGCCCACCGAGGAGCACCCGATCCGCGTCGAGTTCTTCGGCGACGAGGTCGAGGAGATCCGGTGGTTCAAGGTCGCCGACCAGCGCTCGCTCCACGTCGCCGAGCACGGACTATGGGCGCCCCCGTGCCGCGAGGTGCTGCTCACCGACGCCGTCCGGGGCCGGGCGGCCGCACTTCGCGAGCACCTCCCCGGCGCGATCGACCTGCTCGACAAGGTCGCGGCGGGCATCGCTGTCGAGGGGATGGAGTCCCTGGCCCCTGCGCTCGTGCAGGGGATGGAGACCCTTCTCGACGTGCTCGCAGAGGACGCGTCCGTCGTCCTCATCGACCCGGAGCGGGTGCGCACCCGCGCCCACGACCTCGTGGCGACCAGCCAGGAGTTCCTCGACGCGGGCTGGGCCAACGCTGCCGCCGGCAACACCGTCCCGATCGACCTGCAGGAGCTCCTCGGGTCGAGCTCGTTCTGGAGTCTCGCCGAGCTGCGTGCCCACGCCGCGAAGCTGGGCCGGATGTGGATCGACATCACCCCGTTCGGTGCGGTGGACCCCACGACAGGCCAGGCCGCCGAGGCCGAGCCGGCGGACGCCCTCGACGAGTCCCTCCCCACCTCGACCGTGCCCGCCCCGACCTTCCGCGGCAACACCGAGGAGGCGGTCGCGGCCCTGCGCGACTACCTCGCCGACGAGTGGTCGGTCCTCATCGTCACCGAGGGTGCCGGCTTCGGCCGCCGCGTCGTCGAGCTCCTCGGCGAGAACGACATCGCGGCGGCACTGGCCGACGACGCAGCCCCGCCGCCGCCGGGCCGGGTCGCCGTCACCCACGGCGCTCTCGGGAGCGGCTTCCTCTCCTTGCCCGACAAGATCGCGGTCATCACCGAGGCCGACCTCACCGGCAGCGCGCCCGGATCGGCCTCGACGCGCGACATGCGCAAGATGCCGTCCCGGCGACGCAACCAGGTCGACCCGCTGCAGCTGCGCAAGGGTGACTTCGTCGTCCACGAGCAGCACGGCGTAGGCCGCTTCATCGAGATGGCCCAGCGCACGATCCAGGGCGCGACCCGCGAGTACCTCGTCCTCGAGTACGCCGCCTCCAAGCGGGGCCAGCCCGGCGACCGGTTGTATGTGCCGACCGACCAGCTCGACCAGGTCACCCGGTATGTCGGCGGGGAGTCGCCGACCGTCAACAAGCTCGGCGGCTCGGACTGGCACAAGACGAAGAGCCGCGCCCGGCGCTACGTCAAGGAGATCGCGAACGAGCTCATCCGGCTGTACTCGGCCAGGATGGCCACCTCGGGTCACGCCTACAGCCCCGACTCACCGTGGCAGCGCGAGCTCGAGGACGCCTTCGCGCACATCGAGACGCCGGACCAACTGAGCAGCATCGACGAGGTCAAGGCCGACATGGAGCGGCCGATCCCGATGGACCGGCTCATCTGCGGCGACGTCGGCTACGGCAAGACCGAGATCGCAGTGCGCGCGGCGTTCAAGGCCGTCCAGGACGGCAAGCAGGTCGCGGTCCTGGTCCCGACGACCCTCCTCGTCCAGCAGCACTACAACACCTTCTCCGAGCGGTATGCGGGATTCCCCGTGGTCGTCAAGGCCCTGTCCCGCTTCCAGACCGACAGGGAGGCCAAGGAAGTTCTCGACGGCCTGGCGAAGGGCACTATCGACGTCGTCATCGGCACCCACCGGCTGCTCGGCAGCGAGGTGCGCTTCAAGGATCTCGGCCTCGTCGTCGTCGACGAGGAGCAGCGCTTCGGGGTCGAGCACAAGGAGCAGCTCAAGGCGCTGCGCACCGCTGTCGACGTGCTGGCCATGTCCGCCACGCCGATCCCGCGCACCCTCGAGATGGCGGTCACCGGGATCCGCGAGATGTCCACTCTCACAACGCCTCCCGAGGAGCGGCACCCGGTCCTGACCTACGTCGGGCCGTACGACGAGAAGCAGATCGTCGCCGCGATCCGCCGTGAGCTGCTGCGCGAGGGCCAGGTCTTCTTCGTCCACAACAAGGTCTCCACGATCGAGAAGGCCGCCAGCCGGCTGCGCGAGCTCGTGCCCGAGGCCCGCGTCGCGACGGCCCACGGCCAGATGAACGAGCACCGGCTCGAGGAGGTCGTCGTCGACTTCTGGGAGAAGAAGTTCGACGTCCTCGTCTGCACGACGATCGTCGAGACCGGGCTGGACATCTCCAACGCGAACACCCTGATCGTCGAGCGGGCCGACGTGCTCGGCCTCTCCCAGCTGCACCAGCTGCGCGGCCGCGTCGGCCGGGGCCGGGAGCGCGCCTACGCCTACTTCCTCTACCCGCCGGAGAAGCCGCTCACCGAGACAGCCCACGACCGCCTCGAGACCATCGCGTCGCATACCGACCTCGGCGCCGGCATGCAGGTCGCCATGAAGGACCTCGAGATCCGCGGTGCGGGCAACCTGCTCGGCGGCGAGCAGTCCGGCCACATCGCGGGCGTCGGGTTCGACCTCTACGTCCGGCTCGTCGGCGAGGCCGTCGCGGACTTCAAGGGTGAGGAGCGGCCGCCGGCCGAAGTCAAGATCGATCTTCCGGTCGACGCCCACCTGCCCCACGACTACGTGCCGGGGGAGCGGCTGCGGCTCGAGGCATACAAGAAGCTCGCCCTGGTCAAGGACGAGGCCGAGCTGGCCGACATCGAGGCCGAGCTCATCGACCGCTACGGCCCGCTGCCCGAGCCGGTCGTCAGCCTGCGTGAGGTCGCCCGGCTCCGTACGGTCGCGCGTCGCGCGGGGATCGCCGACATCTCGGTGCAGGGGACGAACATCCGGTTCGGCCCGGTCGGGGAGCTGCGCGAGTCCCAGCGGCTGCGGCTGGCCCGCGTCTACCCCGGCTCCCTCGTCAAGGACTCACTTGGCGTCATCCTCGTCCCGCACCCGCGCACGGCGAAGGTCGGCGGCCGTCCGGTCCGCGACCGGGCCATCCTCGAGTGGGCCGCCCAGCTCATCGAGGCGGTGTTCCTCGACGACATCGCTGCCGCTGCGAGGAGTGGGGCATGATTGACCCGTTGAATGCTCGAAGTGCACCGACCAGGCCCCGCCTGGGAGAAGGGACCGCTCAGTGAAGACTCCACGCCTGCTCGTCGCTGCCGCCGGCGCAGCGCTGCTCCTGTCCGGTTGCGGAACGGCTGACACCGCCGCGATCGTCGACGGGCACAGGATCACCCGGTCCGGGCTGCAGGAGGCGAGCGACCAGATCGCGCAGTATGCGTCGCGCCCGATGGAGGCGCAGGACCTCCTGACCCGGCTCATCATCGCGCCGACCGTCCTCGACGTCCTGGGTGAGCGGGACGTCGTGATCACCGATGCGGCTGCGCGCTCCACCCTCGCCGACATCGACGGCCCGGTTCCCTACGTCATCGACCTGACGAAGCTCGACCTCGCCATCGGGAAGATGACCGAGGAGGACTTCAACGAGATCACCTCCCGTCTCCTCGAGCTCGATGTCGAGGTGAACCCGCGCTACGGCAGCTTCGATGCCGAGCGGGTGGAGGTCATCCCGCAGACGGCTGACTGGATCGCGAGCCCTGCCGACTGAGCCGGCGCCTGACCGGCCAGTGCCCAGACTCATCCTGCTCGCCACGAGCCCGCGCGTCGCGCCGGGCCTCCTCAGCGCGAGCGCATGGCGCCTCGTCGAGCAGACGGGTACCCGGCTCGCCGGCGACCCTGATGACCCTGTCGTCTCGGCGCTCGGCGAGGCAGGGCTGACCGTCGAGATCCTCGATGATCCGGGAGAGACCGGCGGGGAGCCCGGATCGTCTGCCTCTCCCACCGCATCGCGCGCCCGCGAGCTGGTGAGTCGGGCTGTCACCGAGGACGTCCTCTGGGTCGTGTCCGGCGACGGCGACCCGGGTCTCACCGACGCCATCGCCACCGAGGTCTCCAGCCGCCCCGATGCGCCCGACGTCGAGGTCCTTCTCGGCTCGTGGGACGTCCCCGGCGCCCGCCTCCTCGACGTCGTTGCTGCGATGGACCGGCTGCGCTCGCCGGGCGGCTGCCCGTGGGACGCCGAGCAGACTCACGACTCCCTCGCGCCCTACCTGGTCGAGGAGGTCTACGAGACGATCGATGCCATCGAGTCCGGTGACATGGCCCACCTCGCCGAGGAGCTCGGGGACGTGCTCCTCCAGGTCGTCTTCCACTCCCGTGTGGCCGCGGAGGCGGCAGACGGATTCGACATCGATGATGTCGCCGGGCACCTCGTCGAGAAGCTCGTGCGCCGCCACCCGCACGTCTTCGCCGATGGCGACGCCAGCTCTCCGGAGCAGGTCGAGCAGGCCTGGGAGCAGATCAAGGCGGCCGAGCGGGCCGCCTCGGGCGTCGGCGCCGCGGCGGATGAGGACCTGCTCCACGGCATCTCGCCCCACCTTCCGGTCGAGCTCGCGGCCGACAAGGTCGCTGCGCGGGTGCGCCGTCGCCACCTCGTCACCGACGAGGCGGCCGAGGTCGACCTGGGCCAGGCTCTCGCCGATCTGGCTGCCGCCCGCGAGCATGCCGCCGCTGCACTGCACCGGGTCGCCCTGAGCGCCAGGCCGGCGCTGAGGGATGCGGAGGCGTCGGACACCGCGCACAGCGGCTCCCCGGAGGCTGTCGCAGAGTCGAGCCAGGAGCACACCGATGACTGAGGTCGTCGTCGTCGGGGCGAGCGCCATCGACCTCAAGGCGACCAGCAGCGCATCCCTCATTCCAGAAACGAGCAACCCGGGAATCGTGAGCGCCAGCCCTGGCGGCGTGGGCAGGAACATCGCCGAGACCCTTGCCCGACTGGGCACGAACGTACGGCTCGTGAGCCGGGTCGCCGACGACGCCTTCGGCCGACTCGTCCTCGCCGAGACCGCACTCACGGGGGTCGACGTCTCCGGCGTCCTCCACGACGCCGAGCGCACCGCGACCTATGTCGCCACACTCGACACGGACGGCTCCCTCTCGGTGGCGGTCTCCGACTTCGCCGCTCTCGACACCATGACGGTGGAGCACGTCGCCGACCTCCAGCTCGAGGGCGTGCGCCACGTCGTGCTCGACGCCAACCTGCCGATCCCCGTCCTCGGAGCCGCCCTCGACCAGGCGGTGGCGGCGGGAGCACTTGTCACCATCGAGCCGGTGAGTGTGGTCAAGGCGCGGCGGCTCGCCGGGCTCACCCCCGCATACCCGGCTCACCTCATGACTCCCAACCAGGACGAGTATGCGGCGCTCACCGAGCTGCTGGACCCGCACTCGATCGCGGCCAACATCTGCGTCCGGCGTGGGCTCGCCGGCAGTCGGCTGCTCCGTGGCCCTGGCGTGGACCCAGTGGACGTCCCGGCTGCCGTGGTGCCGCCGGAGGAGGTACGCGACGTCACCGGTGCCGGTGACTCGGCGACCGCCGGCCTCATCCACGCCCTCGTGCGTGGCGCCGACCTCGAGGTTGCGGTCGCCTTCGGCAACGCGGTCGCCGCGCGCACGGTGCGCTCCGACCTCACCGTGCCGACCGATCTCGCCGACCTGCCAGATCTACCAGAGCTCACTGACATGCCTGACCGACCGGACGTGCCGAACAGGCATACCGCACCCGATGCCGACGATCCCCGTGACAGAGAGGACCACTGATGTCCCTGCACCCCATGCTCCGCCTCAGCGACGAGGTGCGCGATGCCCTCGCGACCGGAGGACCGGTCGTCGCCCTCGAGTCGACGATCATCAGCCACGGGATGCCCTACCCGGACAACGTCGCCATGGCCACCGAGGTCGAGCAGATCATCCGCGATGGCGGTGCCGTCCCGGCCACCATCGCTGTCCTCGACGGCCGTCCCTGCATCGGGCTCAGCCCTGACCAGCTCGAGCTGCTCGGCTCGCACCCAGAGGTGTCGAAGGTGAGCGTGCGCGACCTTCCCTATGTGGTGGCCCGAGGCGCCCACGGGGCCACGACGGTCGCGAGCACGATGCGTCTCGCCGCGCTGGCGGGGGTACGGGTCTTCGTGACCGGTGGCCTCGGCGGCGTCCACCAGGGTGCCGAGTCGAGCATGGACGTCAGTGCCGACCTCACCGAGCTCGGCCGCACCGACGTCGCGGTCATCTGCGCCGGCGTGAAGTCGATCCTCGACATCGGTCGCACCCTCGAGGTGCTCGAGACTCTTGGCGTGCCGGTCGTCTCTGTGGGGTCGAGCGAGTTCCCGTCGTTCTTCTCGCGCAGCAGCGGCTTCCAGGCGCCGATGTCCGTCGCCGACCTCGACGCCGGGGGAGCCGAGCAGCTGGCGGCTATCATGCGGGCCAAGTGGGACCTCGGGCTGAGCGGTGGGGTTGTCGTCGCGAACCCGGTGCCCGAGTCCGACGAGATCCCGGCCGAGGAGATGCAGGGCTTCATCGACACGGCCCTGGCGGACTCCGACCGTCTCGGTATCCGCGGCAAGGACATCACGCCCTACCTGCTGGGGCGGATCGTCGAGCTGACCGAAGGCCGCTCCCTCCAGGCCAACATCGCGCTGGTCAGGCACAACGCCCGCCTCGGCGCGGCACTCGCGCGAGCGTATGTGTCGGGGGGCTAGGCTGATTTCCGAATCCCTTCCGCCACCACCCAAGGAGTGACCCGTGGCCACGATCGAGGCCCTGAACGCCCGAGAGATCCTGGACTCCCGTGGGAACCCGACCGTCGAGGTCGAGGTCCTGCTCGATGACAACACCTTCGCCAGGGCGGCCGTGCCGTCCGGCGCCTCGACCGGGGCGTTCGAGGCGGTGGAGCGTCGCGACGGTGACGAGGGACGCTACCTCGGCAAGGGTGTCGAAGACGCGGTCACCGCGGTCATCGAGGAGATCCAGCCCAAGCTCCTCGGCTTCGACGCGAGCGACCAGCGGCTCATCGACGCGGAGATGATCGCGCTCGACGGCACGGACAACAAGGGCACGATCGGCGCGAACGCCATCCTCGGTGTCTCCCTCGCGGTGGCCAAGGCGGCTGCTGAGTCGGCCGGCCTGCCACTTTTTCGCTACGTCGGCGGCCCGAACGCGCACATCCTGCCGGTCCCGATGATGAACATCCTCAACGGCGGCAGCCACGCCGACTCCAACGTCGACATCCAGGAGTTCATGATCGCCCCGATCGGGGCCTCGTCCTTCCGTGAGGCCCTGCGCTGGGGCGCTGAGGTCTACCACGCCCTGAAGTCGGTCCTCAAGGAGCGTGGCCTCGCGACCGGGCTCGGCGACGAGGGCGGCTTCGCCCCGAACCTTGAGTCCAACCGGGCTGCTCTCGACCTCATCCTCGAGGCGATCCAGAAGGCCGGCTACGAGCCCGGCACGGAGATCGCCCTCGCGCTCGACGTCGCGGCCAGCGAGTTCTACGACAGCGGCACCTACACCTTCGAGGGCGGCTCCAAGTCCGCCGAGGAGATGGTGGCCTACTACACCGAGCTCGTCGACGCATACCCCCTCGTCTCGATCGAGGACCCGCTCAACGAGGACGACTGGGACGGCTGGAAGGCCATGACCGATCAGCTCGGTGACCGCGTCCAGCTCGTCGGCGACGACCTCTTCGTCACCAACCCGGAGCGGCTCGCCCGCGGCATCGAGTCCGGCACGGCCAACGCGCTGCTCGTCAAGGTCAACCAGATCGGCTCCCTCTCGGAGACGATGGACGCGGTTGACCTGGCCCACCGCAGCGGCTACCGCTGCATGATGAGCCACCGCTCCGGCGAGACCGAGGACACCACGATCGCCGACCTCGCGGTCGCGACGAACTGCGGTCAGATCAAGACCGGTGCGCCGGCGCGCTCCGAGCGGGTCGCGAAGTACAACCAGCTGCTCCGCATCGAGGAGGAGCTGGACGATGCGGCTGTGTATGCGGGGGCCGGGGCCTTCCCGCGGTTCACGCCCAAGGCCTGACACAGGACATGGCGAGCCGGGGATCGGGCGCGTCCAAGGGCCGGGGGACCACCCGGCCCGGGTCGCGCTCGTCCTCGGCCCGGCCCGAGAGCGCGGCGCGGTCGACCTCTTCGCCCAAGAGCAAGTCCACGAGCAAGACCGCGAACAAGACGTCGGCGGCCAAGGCCAAGCCGGCGTTCCGCCCGAACCCGGCGCGGGCTGACAAGGCGCGCCCGGCGAGTCGTCCCGCAGCCACCCGCGCCCCCCGTGTGATGGCAAGTGCGCGGCAGGACCAGGGGAGTGGCCTGTGGCGGTGGGCCGTCATCGCGATCGTCGCCCTCGTGCTCGTCGTGCTCCTGGCGCCGACGATGCGGTCGTACTTCGCCCAGCGCAGTGAGATCGCTGCGCTGGAGCGGCAGGTCGCGCAGGGGGAGGAGCGTCTCGCCCAGCTCGAGGCCGAGCAGGAGCGCTGGCGCGACCCGGCCTACATCGAGCAGCAGGCGCGTGAGCGGCTGAAGTTCGTCCGGCCCGGCGAGGTGTCCTACACCGTCATCGGGGGGGACGAGATCGAGGGTCAGCAGGTTGCGACCGGTCAGGTGTCGGAGAGCCGGCCCTGGTACGACCGACTCGTCGCCAGCATCAACCAGGCCGACCGCACCGACGTCGAGCCGGCTCCGTGACGGGACCTGGAACGGGCGGGGAGGCTGCGTTGTCGCGCGCCGCGGAGGCCGGTCCGCCCTGCGGGGAGCCACCCACCGCCGAGGACCTCGAGGCAGTGCACAGCCAGCTCGGCCGTGAGCCGCGCGGCGTCGTCGAGGTGGCGCACCGCTGTCCGTGCGGGGACCCGGACGTGGTCCGCACCTCGCCGCGGCTGCCGGACGGGACGCCGTTCCCGACCACCTTCTACGCCACCTGCCCCCGGCTCACCGGAGCGATCAGCACCCTCGAGTCGGAGGGTGTGATGAAGCAGATGCAGGACCGGCTGGCCGATGATCCCGAGCTGGCCAGGGCGTATGCGCTGGCCCACGAGGACTACCTGCGCCGCCGGGCGGAGCTCGCCGACGTGCCCGAGATCGCCGGGATCTCGGCGGGCGGTATGCCGGAGCGGATCAAGTGCCTCCACGTTCTCGTCGCCCACTCGCTGGCGGCCGGCCTGGGCGTCAACCCCTTCGGGGACGAGGCGCTGGAGCTGTTGCCGCGGTGGTGGGAGAACCCGTGCCGGGACCGTCATGCGACCGGACCCAAGGGCTCTGCCGCCAGGACGGCGCAGGAGCAGGAGGAGGCGTAGATGGTGCGTGTCGGGGCGATCGACTGCGGGACCAACTCGATCCGGCTGCTCATCGCCGACGTCCAGCTCGCTGAGGGAGCAGCGCCGGTGGTCACCGACGTCGTGCGGGAGATGGAGATCGTGCGACTCGGGTACGGCGTCGACCGGACCGGGACCATCGACCCCGCCGCGATGCAGCGGACGCTGACCGTCGCCGACCGCTATGCCAGGACGTGCGAGGAGCTCGGCTGCGAGGGCGTGCGCTTCACCGCCACGTCGGCCTCGCGTGACGCCTCGAATGCCGCCGAGTTCATCGACGGTGTGCGAGCGGCCTTCTCCCACTTCGGGATTGCGCCGGAGGTCATCAGTGGTCTCGAGGAAGCGGAGCTGTCCTTCACGGGTGCGACGGGCGATGTCGTCGCGGCCGGCTATCCGGGTCCGTACCTCGTGTGTGACATCGGGGGTGGATCGACCGAGCTCGTCCGGGGCGAGGCCGTGGGCAACGACTTCCGCGTGATCCAGTCCTACTCGGCGAACGTCGGCTGCGTCCGGATGACCGAGCGGCACCTCGTGAGCGACCCGCCGACAGCTGAGCAGATCGCCGCAGCCACCGCGGATGTCGAGGCGGCGATCGACGAGATCGCCGCGCACGTGGACCTGTCCGGCGTGCACACGCTCGTGGGCCTGGCCGGCTCCGTCACCACCCTGACGGCGCACGCTCTGGCGCTGGACGCATACGATCCCGGCAAGATCCACCTGGCCGAGCTCACGCCCCAGCAGATCGCCGCCGCCTCAGCGGATCTCCTCGCGATGAGCCACGACGAGCGCGCCGCGCTCGGCTTCATGCACCCCGGCCGGGTCGACGTCATCGGTGCCGGGGGCCTGGTCTGGGACCGGGTCGTCGCCCGGGTGGCCGCAGCGTCCCTGGGGATCGCCGTCGTCACCTCGGAGCACGACATCCTCGACGGCATCGCACTGAGCGTCGCGCGTCGGCTGGCTGGCTGACTCGACGCAGAAGGCCGGCAGCTTGCTCATCCTCTGGAGCAGAGGGACTGAGTCGGCTGAGCCGACGGGGTCACTCGACGTTGATCGCGTCCTGCACCCACTGCCAGAGGGTGTCGACCTTTCCAGGCTTGGGCCGCGTCGCCGAGCGGTAGCTCGTGGGGCGGACGTTGCGGTCGTGCCAGAACGTGCCGCTCGGCGGGGCCGGCTCGGTCGCGGCAAGCCAGACGGCCGTGTCCGCGCCGGCCTCGGCGGAGCGCAGGATGGGGCGGGTGAGGGTGCGGAACAGCGGGAGCGAGTCGGCGACCCCTGGGGTGTCCGCCCAGCCGGGGTGCATCGCATACACGGACACTGCGTCATCGCTCCAGCGCTCGGCGAGGAGCGGGGTCAGCTCGACCTGCATGCGCTTGGAGCGCGCGTACGCGACGGAGCCGCTGTACTCACCCTTGGTGTACTCAGGGTCGCGGGTCGGTAGGCCCTGGGTGTACATCCCACCCGAGGCGACGAGGACGACCCGTGCGCCCACGGTGCTCGCGCTCAGGGCCGGCAGCAGTCGCTCGGTCATGAGGATGGGGCCGAGGACGTGGGTCGCCACCGTGAGCTCATGTCCGTCGACCGACTCGGTGCGGGTCGCAGGCAGGACGCCCGCGTTGTGGATCAGCACGTCCAGTCCGGAGTCCATGGCGCGCAGGCGCCCCCCGAAGGAGTCGGTGAAGCCGCGGACCGCGGCGAGGTCGGAGACGTCGCACTCCTCGACGATGAGCTCGGCCGTCCGGCCGTCCTCCGCCAGGGTGGTTCGGATCCGGTCGACCGCCGCAGCCGCACGCGCCTCGGAGCGCACGAGAAGGTGGACCGTTGCGCCGAGCCGGGCCAGGCCGAGGGCGGTCGCCTCGCCGAGGCCGCCGCCGGCGCCGGTCACGAGGGCGCGGCGACCCGCGAGCGCGTCCGGTCGGGGGTCATCGTTCGACCATTCGCGTTTGCGGAGGCGGTAGCCGAGAGCCGAGTAGCCGGGGACTATGCTGCGATCGAGCAGCCGGTCCAGGCCGCTGTCGGCTGCGCTCACAAGGACTCCCTCCACAAGGCGTGCGTCGGTGTGAACGGTGGTGTCTGCGACACGAGGCTCCTCGATCATTGAGGTTTCGGCTTCCCTTTGGGCTTGTCACACCTTAGGGTTGGTTGCAAACATTGTCAAAGGTTTGTGATAGGTAAAGCAATGAGTAACGACAGGGCGCGGATCAGCCACTGCGCAGCACTGGGATCCCGCTGATGTACACGATCAAGGGCGCCGCCGAGCGCGTCGGGATCAGTCCCTCGACACTGCGGGCGTGGGAGCGTCGCTACGGTGTCGTGACGCCGCAGCGGACCGAGGCGGGCTACCGCGTCTACAGCGAGGAGGACGTGCGCGCGCTGGCCCGGATGGCGCGGCTGGTCGACGCCGGTCGCCCACCGAGCCTCGCAGCGCAGGAGTCCCGGCGACAGTCGGCTCAGGCGTCGGGGGGCGGAGATGCCGTTTCCAGTGATCTCCTCTCGTCCGACATCGACCCCACGATCGACATCGAGGCCCTCGTCGAGGCTGCCGCGGAGCTCGATGCCGACCGGCTCGAGGTCGTGCTGGACCAGATGATGGCCCGAGGGAGCTTCGAGGCGGTCGTCGACCACATCCTCATCCCCGCGCTCGAGGCGCTCGGTGAGGGCTGGGCGTCGGGTCGGGTCAGTGTCGGAGGGGAGCACCTCGCTTCGAACGCCGTGACGCGTCGGTTGTCAGCCGCCTACGAGGCAGGGACCCGTCTCGCGGCCGGCCCCAGGGTGCTCGTCGGGATGCCGCCGGGCGGCCGTCACGAGCTCGGCCTTTTCGCCTTCGCCGTCGCCGCCCGGCGTCATGGACTCGTCACCGACTACCTCGGGGCCGACCTACCCCTCGCGGACTGGCTGGCTGCAGCCGCGGCCCCCGAGGCCACGGCCATCGTCATCGCCATGCCCACCGAGGCAGACGTCGCAGCGACCAAGGAGGTCCTCACGGCGCTTCAGGCGCAGCGCCCTGACCTGATCATCGCCGTCGGCGGCGCCCAGCAGGACCTCGCTCCCGAGGGCATCATCCGACTGGGTCACCGGATCGGAGCGGCCGCCGAGACGTTGGCCGGGTTGGCTCGGAGCCGGTAGGGCACCTCACCCCTCGCGCGGGCGGATGCCGTTCCAGATGAAGTCGGTGAGCTCGTCGACGGCCTGCTGTGCCGAGACATGGGGGTGGAAGAGCCGCCACATGGCGTAGCGCTCGCTCGCACCCACGATGGCGTGCACGAGCGCCTCGAGCCCATGAGGTTCAGCGTCGCCGAACGCGTCGGTGTTCTGGAGCGCACCGACGAGCAGAGCCGCTTGAGTGACCTTGATCCGCTCCAACTCATTTTGAGCGACCATCTGCCCCTCCTGGAGGAGACGGAGTCCCCCACGATGGGAGTCGACGAACTCGAACCACACGGTCAGCGTGGCCCGGAGGATCCGCTCGGCATCGTGGGTGCTGCCCATCTCCTCGAACGCTGCCCGGGTTGCCGCCTCGAGCGCCTCGTGGGTGCGGACGATGACGCGCAGGAGCAGACCGTCCTTGGAACCGAAGTGGTCGTAGATGACCGGCTTGGTGATTCCCGCGCGCTCGGCGATCTCCTCCACGGTCGTCGCGAGATAGCCCCGCTCGGCGAGCACCTCCTCAGCGATGTCCAGCAGCTGTGCCTCCCGCTCGGCGCGCGCCATCCGCAACGGACGCGGGGTGCCCTTCGCGGGCCCGCGGCGGCGGGAGGGTTCGGTGCTCACGATGATGCCTCGCTAGTCGAGATTGCCGACAACGTAGTGAATCGAGACCGCCGGCTCAAGCCGTTGGTTGCACGCCAGCGGGCAGCTGCCCAGCCGGCCGGACCGGCGGACGCGCTCACTGTAGTACTGAGGGCGCTGGGGTTGCATGGGCAAAGCAACTTCCCGTTGGCACGTCATCCCAATGGATGAGACCGCCAGATCTGTCGGCGCAGCAGCGACTCGACCTGCTCCTGGCCGCCACGCGTGGCACCCCCGACGAGATTCGAACTCGCACTCGAGCGATTTTAAGTCGCCTGCCTCTGCCGGTTGGGCTACGGGGGCGTCTGCCACTGTAACCCCAACACCGTTGCGACTGTGCCCTGCTCGCCCACCCGGCCCGCGCATACGAGGGGATCGGTGGGCCGGTCGGCGCGGAAGATGAGCCTCAGAAGACCTGTGGATGGGAACAATCCGGCGCCGTTCGACCATTTATCCTCATAGCAGGAGGCGGGGAGCCCTTCCCCGCCCGCACGAGCTCTAGGAGAGGCCGCAGTGGCGACCAACCCCGTCTTCGACCGAATCGAGAAGGATGCCCGCGGTGGCTATGCGGGCTTCAACCCCCCGGGCCAGGTAGGCACCGAGACCCGCACCCGGCCGGACCTCGGCCAGGCAGGCGCCCAGTGGGGCGCCCAGAGCGGCATGACCCAGCAGCAGCTGAACGACCTCTACAACGCGCCGTCCGCCGGCCCGGTCCAGACCGGTCGGGTCACGATGGACGACGTCATGATGAAGACGGCGTCGCTGTTCGGCATCGTCCTCGTTCTCGGGTTCGTCGGCTGGCGGGTCGCGGCGTCCAGCCCCGGCCTCGGCATGATGCTGTGGATGGGTGGCATGATCGGCACCCTCATCCTCGGCTTCGTCATCGTCCTGAAGAAGGCGATCAGCGTCCCGCTCATCGTTGCCTATGCGGCGCTCGAGGGCCTCTTCGTCGGCGCGGTGAGCCAGTTCTTCGAGCTGCGGTACCCCGGCATCGTCATGAACGCTGTCGTCGCGACCCTCGCCACCTTCGCCGGCATGCTGCTCGCCTACAAGGTCGGCCTCATCAAGGTCACGGCGAAGTTCCGTCGCATCGTGACGATGATGATCTTCGGCTACGTCATCTTCGCTGTCGTCAACTTCATCTACGCGATGGTCACCAACACCGCCTTCGGCTTCGGCGGCTCCGGCAGCCTCGGCATCATGATCTCGATCTTCGCCGTCGGCCTCGCAGCCGTGTCGCTGGCGCTGAACTTCGACTCCATCGAGCAGGCGATCCGCAGCGGTGCCCCGCAGCCCTACAGCTGGCTGCTCGCGCACGGGATCATCGTCACGCTCGTGTGGCTGTACATCGAGTTCCTCCGCCTCATGGCTCGTATGCGTGAGTGATCGCCGCAGCGACCTCGCCGTGTGAGTGATCGACACATCGTGATCGACACCTCGGCACTGCACTCCGCCGGGACAGGCCCACCTGTCCCGGCGGAGTCGTCTGTGGAGGTGGACCGGATCCGGCGCCGGTTCACCGAGCTGTCGGTGCGGGCTGCGGAGGAGGCCGCGGGGCTGGTCCGGCGCCTCCTCGATGAGCTTGCTGAGCAGCTGGGTCAGCCATCCGTGCCGGACCTTGGACCCGCCGTCATCCCGGACCAGCTCGCCGTGCTGGTGTTCGACATCTACGCCGCAGGCGGGGGCAGCGACCTCACCGAGCGCCTCACGGCACTCCGCCGCTCCCTGCCCTGAGCGCCTCTCCTTTCTCTCCCCCGGAGAGAAGGGGGCGGGCATCGCAAGGGCAAGGTAGTCATGCGATGTCCTACCTACCTATGCGAAGTGGGCGGGCCGCTCGATCGGCGGCCCGCCCACTCACGTTCAGCAGCTGTTGATCAGCTCAGGCGCTCCACAATGATCGCCATGCCCTGGCCGCCACCGACACACATCGTCTCGAGGCCGAGCTGGCCGTCGCGGGCCTGCAGGCCGTTGAGCAGCGTCGTCATGATGCGCGTGCCGGTCGAGCCGAAGGGGTGGCCGAGGGCGATCGCGCCGCCGTGGACGTTGAGCTTGTCGAAGTCCATGCCGAGGTCGTCGGCCGAAGGCAGCACCTGCGCCGCGAAGGCCTCGTTGATCTCGTACAGGTCCATGTCGCCGATCGACATCCCCGCGCGGGCGAGCGCCTGACGGGAGGCCTCGACCGGGCCGAGGCCCATGATCTCGGGCGAGAGGCCGGAGACGCCGGTGGAGACGATCCGGGCGAGCGGCGTGATGCCGAGCTCCTTGGCCTTGGTGTCGCTCATGACGATGACGCCGGACGCGCCGTCGTTGAGGGGGCAGCAGTTGCCGGCGGTGACGGTACCGTTCTCGCGGAACACGGGGTTGAGGCCCTGCAGCGCCTCGAGCGTGACACCGGGGCGAGGGCCGTCGTCGGTCGAGACGACGGTGCCGTCGCCGAGCGTGACGGGCGTGATCTCGCGCGCGAAGAAGCCGGACTTGATCGCCGCCTCCGCACGGTTCTGGCTCGTGACGCCCCACTCGTCCTGGCGCTCGCGCGAGATCCCACGGAAGGTGGCGACGTTCTCGGCGGTCTGCCCCATGGACACGTAGATGTCTGGCAGCAGGCCTTCCTCACGCGGGTCGGTCCAGGTCGCGTTGCTCGCAGCGAGCTCGGCCGTCCGGGCCTGCGCGTCGGCGAACTTCGGGTTCATCGCGTCCTCGGCCGAGCCGCCGGCGCCGGCGAAGCCCATGTACTGCGACACGCACTCCACACCACCGCTGATGAAGATGTCACCCTCGCCGGCCTTGATGGCGTGGAAGGCCATCCGCATCGTCTGGGTCGAGGACGCGCAGAAGCGGTTGACGGTCGAGGCCGGCAGGTGGTCGAGCCCGGCGAGCACAGCGATGACGCGGGCCATGTTCGAGCCGTGCCGACCACTGGGCTCGGCGCAGCCCCAGTACAGGTCCTCGACCAGCGCGGGGTCCAGTCCCGGCACCTGCTCGAGCAGGGCGTTGACGACCTGGACCGAGAGGTCGTCGGGTCGGATGTCCCTGAGGGACCCCTTGAAGGCCCGCCCGATGGGGGTCCGGGACGTGGCGACGATGACAGCCTCGGTCATGCTTCTCTCCTGTCGAGGATCAGTGGGTATGCGGTGCTCACCTGAGGAGGTCAGGCGCCCGTTGTCCGGACGCCGGTGAGGGCACTCCTCCCGAGCCTACTTCTCCGGCTCCGGCTCGGCACCGGGGGTCGTCAGCGCAGCAGTGTGATTGTCGCCATGGGCGGGAACCGCCTCACCCTGTGAGTCACCCGCGTCGGACGCTGTGCTGGCGTCGGACCCGGCGCCCGGCTCCTCCGTCTGGACCTCGAGTTCGGGCCCTGCCGGGACGACCGGCTGGCGGCGGCGCAGCAGCGTCGCCCAGCGACCGCGGGGGCCGCGGGCCGCGCCACCCAGCTCGGCGCCGGAGACCTCGGTGCCGGGCTCGGTCACGGCGTGGCCCGCAGCGACCGCCACCGGGGTGACGGTGCGGCGCGTGACCGGGGTCGGGACGGCCGTCGGCGCCTCACCGGCCCACAGGCCCAGCGCATCGACGACGCTCGGCAGCAGGGCGGCGGCGACCCGCGCATACCCGGCCGGCGAGGGGTGGTAGCGGTCGATGGAGAACAGGTCCCGCGGGCTGGCGTGGAACTCCGGGCCGAGCATGTCCGCGAGCGAGACGGTCCGTGCTCCTGCCTCGACGGCCGCGACCGTCTGGGCGGCGGCCAGGTCACGCGACCAGCGGCGCACGAGTAAGCGCAGCGGCTGGGGGATCGGCTCGATCGTCCCGAGGTCCGGGCAGGTGCCGACGATGACGTGCGCGCCGGTGGCGAGGAGCTTGCGGACGGCCTGGTCGAGATGGTGTACGGCGGTCGCCCGCTCGATGCGGTGCGTGACGTCGTTGGCCCCGATGAGGACGACGGCGACGTCGGGCGTCGGCACCGAGTCGAGGGCGTTGGCGGCCTGCCGATCCAGGTCGGAGGACTGGGCACCGACAACCGCGACGTTGGTGAGCTGGACGCGTCGACCGGAGAACGCGGCGACCCCGGTGGCGAGGATGGCGCCGATCGTCTGGCTGCGGTCCTCGCACCCGAGGCCGGCCGCGGTCGAGTCCCCGAGGATGAGGAGGTGCAGCGGGTCGCCCGGTCCGTGGCCGTAGATCCCGTTGTCATCCGGCGAACCGTCGAACGGCTGACCGATCTGCCGACGGGCGACCGCGGCCTCAGCGCGGATCACTCCGTAGCCTGCTGCCCCCAGTGCCCCCGCCAGCGCAGCGAGGCCGCCACCCCCGTAGGCGGCTGCGCTGGCAATCTTGCGGGCTCGTCGAGCGCGTCCCATTGCCTCACGTCCTTTCCCAGCGTCGAGTCCACAGTGGGCGATTCGCAACTGGTGCTTCCCGGGTGACAACGCTACTCGGCAGGTGGTCGTTCCCCAACCCGCTCAGAACGAGGCAGGACCGGGGGCGGAACCCGATTGGCCTTTGCTCCCGTGGTCGACAGGTAGCCCGAAAATCACCGGCAATTGCGGTCAAGTCAGGGGGCAGGGGTCGAACCACGGAGCAAAGGTCAAGTCAGGGGGCAGGGGTTGTCCAGCGGCCCCACATCTCCCGTCCGCGCACCCAGCCTGCCGCCGACCTCCGCGGACAACCGCCCCCAGCCTTCACCCGGGTCTCTCGGTGGTCCTCGTGACCGAGCTCGAGGCCGCTCTTCCGGACTATCCAGGGGGGCTCGTCGAGCCACGACCGCTGGCTGCACGCCTCCTGGGAGGTGAGGTATTGGAGCTGGCGTGAGGACCCACCCGGCCACTCGCTCCCAGGGACCACGCTCATCGGTGGCGCACCCGCCACGACCGTCGTAGCATCGCGAACCATCAGGCACGCGGAGGAAGAGTTCCATGACGACTGACCTGCCCACCCCGTCCCGCCCGAGCATCCCTGACGGCTATGGCCTGCCGGACGACACGAAGGGTCTGCTGACCTGGGACCAGGTCGAGCCCCGGCTCGTGGCTGCCGAGCACTACTGGATCACCAGTGTCCGGCCCGACGGCCGTCCGCACACCGTGCCCCGCTGGGGAGTGTGGCTCGACGGACAGTTCTGGTACGACGGTGCTCCCACGACCGTCCACACCCGCAACGTGGAGCAGAACCCTGCGGTCACGCTGACCCTGGAGAGCGGCGCCGAGGCGGTCATCATCGAGGGCGAGTCGCACGCGACCCGGGCCGAGGCGCACGACTTCGGCGCCCGACTGGCCGAGGCGTTCCAGAAGTATGCGGACTCCGGCTACACCCCCGAGCCCACCTCCTGGGAGGGCGAGGACGGCGGTGGGTTGCGGGTCATCACGCCGCATCGCGCGCTCGCCTGGTTCAGCTTCCCGACCGACTGCACGCGGTTCACCTTCTGATCCCTTGCGCCCCTTGGCGCCGGGCATGGGGACACAATGTCCCTATGCCGGATGCCGTAACGCAGACGTTCATCGTGACCGAGGCCGACACCGCGATCGCGGTGGGGTCCGGTTCCCTGCCGGTGCTCGCCACCCCGCGGCTCGTCGCGTGGTGCGAGGCGGTCACGTGCGCTGCTCTCGGTGAGCTGCCGGCCCCGATGACGAGCGTCGGAACCCGGGTCGACGTCGCTCACCTCGCGCCGAGTGCGGTGGGGGACAGGGTCGAGGTTGCGGCCACGATCACCGAACGCACCGACCGCACAGTGCAGTTCGCCGTCACGGCCACCTACTTCGGCACCATCCTGGGCCGCGGCACGATCAGCAGGGCGATCGTCGACAGCAAACGCTTCATGAGCAAGCTCGGCGCCCGGAACTCACGCTGACGGCTGCTCGACCAGGTCCAGGAGCTCACGGAGTGAGCTGATCCGGCGCATGCCATCAGGCGCGTCGAGCGGAAGCCCCGCGGTCGTGAGGAGCACTCCTCGGCCGCCCGCGGCCTCAGCGGCGGCCACATCGCCAGGGCGGTCGCCCACGCCGATCACCTCACTCGGATCCAGAGCGTGCCGGCGCAGCAGCTCAAGTGCCATGGCGGGGTCCGGCTTGCGCGGGAAGCCGTCGGAGGCGCTCACCAGATCGTCCACCTCGAGCCCCACGAGCGCGAGCAAGGCCTCGGCGCTCTCACGGGCGCGGTGAGTGGCCACCAGGTTGAGCCCGCCCCTCGCCGTGACGGCCGCTATCACCTCGCGCGCACCGTCCATGACCGGCGGAGGGTTCACCTCCCAGGTCGCCTTCGTCCCCTCGTATGCGTCGCGCAGCTCGCTCTCCGGCACGCCGTACCGCTCGGACAGGGTCGCGATCGCGTGCCCGCTCGAGACTCGGGTGAGGCGTGCGACCTCCTCGAGGGTCGCGTCGCGCGGCTCGCCACCGTCGACGACTGAGGCGAGAGCGCGGTCGACGACGGGGTAGGTGTCGAGCAGGGTCCCGCCGAGGTCCCAGATGATGCTCACCACGGCGTCAGTCCGAGGTATGTCGCCAGCCGGGGAGCGCATACCCCACCGTCCCACATGAGCCGGCTGTCGGGCCGAACCACGGCTGAGCCCAGGCTCAGACGCCGTAGGTGGCGCGGGGGTAGGCGGCGCCCACGTCGGTGATGACGTTGACGAGGTAGGGCACCCCGCTGGCGAACGCACGGTCGAGGGCCGGCCCGATCTGCGCCGGGTCGGTAACCATCTCGCCGGCGCCACCGAGCGCCTTGACGACCTCCTCGTAGCGCGTCTGCGGGGCGAGGTCGGCGATGACGTCGTAGCCGTAGATCATCTGCATCGGCCCCTTCTCCAGGGCCCAGGCGCCGTTGTTGCCCATGATCATGACCACTGGGAGCTTGTGCCGCACGAGGGTGTCGACGTCGATGAGTGAGAAGCCGGCGGCGCCGTCGCCGAGGAGAAGGACTACCTGGCTCGATGGCCGGGCGATCCGGGCCGCGATGGCGGCGCCGAGCCCGGCGCCGAGGCAGCCGAACGGGCCGGGGTCCAGCCAGTTGCCCGGCTGCTTCGGCTCGACGAACTTGCCTGCGAACGAGACGAAGTCGCCACCGTCGCCGATGACGACGGCGTCGTCGGCGAGTCGGGGGAGCAGCTCGCCGTAGATGCGCGCCGGGTGGATCGGGTCGGCGCTCGCGCCGAGCAGCTCCAGGTCCTTGGTATGCGTCGCCTGCGCCTTCTCCCGCAGCGCACCTGCCCAGGTGGCCCAGTCGGGCTTGGTGGACTGACGCTGCACCGCCTCGGTGAGCGCGTCGAAGACGGCGGCCAGATCACCGGCGGTGGCGACCGCAGGGTTGGCGTGCAGGCTCAGCTGGTCGGCCGAGTCGGCGATGTGGACGACGGTCGCCGGGGTCGCGCCGTCCTTGCCGCCGAAGACGCCGTAGCCGAGTCGGAAGTCGAGCGGGGTGCCGACGACGATGACGAGGTCGGCGCCGTTGAAGGCCATGCCGCGGGCCTTCGTCACGAGGAGAGGGTGACCCGCGGGCACGATGCCGCGGCCCATGCCGTTGGGAATCGCCGGGAGGCCAAGGGTCTCGACGCAGCGCAGCGCTGCCTCCTCGGCGAAGTCGCTCCAGACATCGCTGCCCAGGACGAGCACGGGGCGCTCGGCCTTGCCGAGGAGCTCCGCGATCCGGGCGATCGCGTCGGTGTCGGGGGAGCGATCGGGGCCGCTGCCCGGGCCCGGGCGCACGGAGGTGGCCTGGTCGAAGAAGTGGTCCATGTAGATGTCGAGGAAGGCCGGGCCGCGGTGGGCGGAGCGGGCTGCCGTGAACGCCCGGTGCGTCGCGTCGGCGATGTTCGCCGTGTCCTTGGCCGTCTCGGCCGACACCGTGATCGGCGCCAGGAGCGGCACGTGGTCGAACTCCTGGAGGCTGCCCATGCCCCACTTGGCGAGCGGTGCGCGGCCGCCGATGACGACCATGGGGGAGCCGGAGAACTTGGCCTGGGTGATCGCGCTGACGCCGTTGGTCACGCCGGGTCCGGCGGTGAGGACCGCGAGGCCGGGGGAGCGGGTGAGCTTGCCGGTCGCTTCGGCGGCGAAGGCAGCTGTCTGCTCGTGTCGCACGTCGAGGAGGGCGATTCCGTGGTCCTCCTTCTCCGCCGCGTCGTACATGGGGAACACGTGCGCGCCGGAGAGCGTGAACATCGTGCGCACCCCGTGGTTCGCCGCGACCGCGGTCGCGTGCGAGCCGCCGTGGCCCTGCACCGCGACGGGCGCTTCCTGCGCCGGGGCGCCCTCCCGTCCGGTGGCTTCGGATCCGGTGCCCGTCGGGCTCGCCGGAGCGGTCTCGTGCTCCCTTGCAGTCATGGCCTCGATGTTACTCACTGGTAGGCCGAGTGGGGAGGGCTTCGTCAGCTCGGCTTGGCGCTTCATCGTGGGTCGAGGTCGAGGCGCGTGCCGGTCCACCCTTGTCGAGTATGTGAGGATCGGTGCTGTGAAGTACGCCGAGCACATCCTTGATCTCGTGGGCAACACGCCCCTCGTCCGCCTCAACTCCGTCACCGACGGCATCAGGGCCACCGTCCTGGCCAAGGTCGAGTACGTCAACCCCGGTGGGTCCGTCAAGGACCGGATCGCCCTGAAGATGATCGAGGAGGCGGAGGCGCGCGGCGAACTTCAGCCCGGCGGGACCATCGTGGAGCCGACGTCCGGCAACACCGGAGTCGGACTGGCGCTCGTCGCCCAGCGCAAGGGCTACAAGTGCGTCTTCGTCTGCCCGGACAAGGTCGCCGAGGACAAGCGCAACGTGCTCAAGGCCTACGGCGCCGAGGTCGTGGTGTGCCCGACGTCGGTCGCACCGGATGACCCGAACTCCTACTACTCGGTCTCGGACCGGCTGGCCCGTGAGATCCCGGGAGGGTACAAGCCGAACCAGTACGAGAACCAGGCCGGCCCCGCGAGCCACTACGAGACCACGGGCCCGGAGATCTGGCGGGACACCGACGGCCGAGTGACTCACTTCGTCGCCGGCATCGGCACCGGAGGGACCATCACTGGCACGGCCCGCTACCTGCGCGAGGTGTCTGCGGACCGCGAGGGTGGCCGTGTGCGGATCATCGGCGCCGACCCGGAGGGCTCGGTCTACTCCGGCGGGACCGGGCGCCCCTACCTCGTCGAGGGTGTCGGCGAGGACATCTGGCCCGGCGCCTACGACCCGTCCGTCGTCGACGAGGTCATCGCCGTCTCCGACGCCGATTCCTTCGACATGACTCGTCGCCTCGCCCGCGAGGAGGGTCTGCTCGTCGGCGGCTCGTGCGGCATGGCCGTCGTGGCGGCGCTCCGGGCCGCGAAGGACCTGCCCGAGGATGCAATCGTCGTCGTCATCCTCCCCGACTCCGGCCGCGGCTACCTGTCGAAGATCTTCAACGACGACTGGATGAACAGCTACGGATTCCTCGCCACCCACAAGGGCGAGACCGTCGGCGACGTCCTCGAGGCGAAGACGTCGGCCACCGGCCTCCCGGACCTGGTGCACACGCACCCCAACGAGACGATCAAGGAGGCCATCGACATCCTGCAGGAGTACTCCGTATCGCAGATGCCGGTCGTCAAGGCCGAGCCTCCCGTCATGTCCGGCGAGGTTGCCGGCGCGGTCTACGAGCGCGACCTCCTCGAGGCGCTCTTCACCGGGAAGGCCCATCTCACGGACCCCGTCGAGAAGCACATGGGACCGGGCCTGCCGCTCGTCGGCGCCGGCGAGCCGATTGCGACCGCGCGCAAGGAGCTCCAGGACAGTGACGCGATCCTCGTCGTCGACGCCGGCAAGCCGGTCGGCGTGCTGACCCGCGCCGACTTCCTCAGCTTCCTGGCTGAGTAGCGCGAGGTGGATCGCGGCAAGGCAGCTGCCGCGCGCGGCTCAGTTGCGCCCCGCTCGCCTCGCGCGAAGCTGGTGGATCGGCGCCAGATAGAAGGCCGCTAGGGCCAGGTAGCCGAGGACTGCCAGTACTGGCCTGACGAGGCCCAGGAGGATCATCGCCCCATAGAAGGCCAGACCCGGGGTCGGTCGACGGGTGAGGACGGAGAGCTCGTCCCGGTGTTGCCGACCTGCACGAGGCCCTCGCGGCGCGCATACTGCCACAGCACCGAGAGCAGTGATACGACCGCCAGAAGAGTGAGGCCGTAGAAGGTGGAGGCCACTCGCCCAGCGGTGTCGTCAGCGACGCTTTCGGCCAGCAGCCGAGTCGGGAACGGCAGGGACGCCACGAGCAGGAGAAGGAGAAGGTTCAGGCGCAGGAACAGCTCATCGACATGGTCGAAGAAGTTCGTCATCGCTGAGCGCCCGAGCCAGACGGCCCCCACAGTGGCGAAGCTGACAACGTAGGCGAGGTACGACGGCCACTGATCGAGGAGTGCGCGCAGCAGCGTGGCCTGCGAGCCTTGGGGTACCGAGATCTCGAGGACGAGCAAGGTGATCGCGACGGCGAATACTCCATCGCTGAACGCCTCCATCCGGGCGCTCCGGAGATCGGACATCGGCTCGTCCCTGCCGCGTGCAGCCACCCTTCTTCCTCCATCCACTCAGCGGTCCGGGGTGCCGCAGTCCGGCCTTCTCGAACGGAGGCACCGGCACGGCAATCGCAGCTCCGGCCGGGCGCAGGGCCGCGTCCCTGCGCACATGCATGGCCCGCTCCGAGGTCGCGGAGGTCGGCCGTGCGCGTGTGTCACAGGACCGCGTTGTGGGTGGCCGCCTCCCGGAACCAGGAGGCGCTGAGCTTTGGCCGACGCTCCAGGGTCTCGAAGTCGACGCAGATGAGCCCGAACCGGTTACCGAACCCATCTCCCCACTCGAAGTTGTCCTGCGCACTCCAGAGGAAGTACCCGTCAACAGGCACGCCATCGGAGGTCGCCCGATGAAGCTGCCCCAGGCAGGCTCTGAGGAACATCACCCGGTCGGAGTCGTACACCCGGCCGTCGTCGGCGACGACGTCCGAGGCAGCGCAACCGTTCTCGGTGATGGGCAGCGGGCGAGCACCGTCTGCGGCTGCTCGGCTTCCAGCGCGTGCACCTGGATCCTGGCGCATCACGCCGAGTTGCCCTGACAGCCGACCCACGGCTGCTCGCCCGCTTCGATGGTCCTGCTACAGGCTGGCGGATCACCGAGGGTGTGTACGAAGTGGCGGTGGGCAGATCGGCCGTGAGCCTCGACCTGACGGCTGAGGCAACGCTGGAGAGGGTGAAGGCCCGGTCGACCCACAGTCGCGCCCGCGCGCCTGGGTCCGCTGACTGCTCCAGCTCGGCGCCGAGCTCGTCGAGTGCTGCAGCGACGGCGTCGACTCCGTGCCTGTCGCGGGTACTGCAGACGAGCACCGCCCGAGGCGCTAGGGGATTCTGCCCGGGTGGATCCCGTCGCAACCTCGACTGGGTGCGGACTGCTCTCGACCTCGGTCCCGGAGTGCGGGAGGCCGACCTGCTGCTCCTCGCCGACGCGCAGACCAGCGGCGGACTGCTGCTCGTGGGAGAGGTTCCTGGCGGGACCGTCATCGGACGGACCATCCCGCGCGCCGGGGCGGACAGCGAGATCCGCCTGCGCTGACGGGTCCGGTGCCCCTCGGTTTGGTCGCCCTCATCCAATCGCAGACAATGGTGCGTTGTGATGACCGAGCTGCCCTCCCGCACCGATGTGCTCGTCGTCGGCGCAGGACCGGCAGGGTCGGGTGCCGCTGCCTGGGCGGCGCGAGCAGGCCTCGACGTCGTCGTCGCTGACGCAGCGACCTTCCCACGCGACAAGACCTGCGGCGACGGCCTGACGCCCCGCGCGATCGCCGAGCTGGACCGGCTCGGGCTCGCCGAGTGGGCCCGCGGACGGGTGTCGAACCAGGGCCTGCGGGCCCACGGGTTCGGCCAGAAGCTCTACCTGCGGTGGCCCGGTGGCAACCTGCCGGACTGGGGCTCCGCCGTGCCGCGCACCGTCCTCGACAACGCCATCCGCGACGTCGCCATCGAGTCAGGGGCCACTGCCCTCGACGGCCTGCGTGCCGTCGATGTGCGATGGGAGTCCGGCAAGGTCGCCGCGGTCGTGTTCACGCGCGGGAAGGAGCATGTCGAGATCGGGTGCGAGCGACTCGTCATCGCCGACGGAGTGCGCTCACAGCTCGGGCGCGTGGTCGGGCGGGAGTGGCACCGGGACACCGTCTATGGCGTCGCAGCCCGCTCCTACTCCGACTCGACGATGTCTGAGGATCCCTGGATCTCCTCACACCTTGAGCTGCGTGACGAGGCGGGCGAGGTGCTCTCCGGCTACGGCTGGGTCTTCCCCCTCGGCGGCGGAGAGGTCAACGTCGGCGTCGGGACCCTGGCGACCGCCAAGCGGCCCGCGGACGTCCAGCTCCGCCCCCTCATGCAGTTCTACGCCGACAGCATCCGTGAAGACTTCGGGCTGTCCGGCCCACTGCGCATGCCGACCTCGGCGATGCTCCCCATGGGTGGTGCAGTGTCCGGCGTCGCCGGGCCGAACTGGGCGCTCATCGGGGACGCCGCCGCGTGCGTGAACCCGCTCAACGGGGAGGGCATCGACTACGGCCTGGAGACCGGCCGCCTCGTCGCCGACCTGCTCGCCGAGAAGGCCGACCTCGGGACGGTGTGGCCCGACCTGCTGCGAGAGCACTACGGCGAGGCGTTCTCCATCGCGCGCCGGCTTGCGGGCTTCGTGACCGTGCCGCGTCTGCTGCCGACGCTCGGACCGGTCGGCATGCGCACCGACTGGCTCATGACCCTGGCCCTGCGCTGGATGGGTAACCTCGTCACCGAGGAGGACCGCGACCGCGCGGCCCGGGTGTGGCGCTGGGCGGGCAAGCGCTCGATCCGCCTGGACGAGCGGCCGCCGTTCAGTTGAGCCGGCGTTCTTGAGTCAGCGTTCCTTGGGGATGATGATCCACAGCGCGATGTAGGCGAGCTCCCCGGCTCCGACGAGTCCGAAGATCACGAAGACCAGCCGGACGAAGAACGTCGAGACCCCGAAGCGCTCGGCGAGAGCAGCGCATACCCCCGCGATCATCCGCCCGTTGTGTGGCCGTACCAGTTCTCGTGACATCACAGGTCCTTCCGCCTGGGACTTCCAGTCTGCCACTGGCAGTCAGGGTGGGCAGGTAGGCGTACCAGAACCTCCCTATTGGCACGTTCTTGTACGGGAGAGCTAGCTACGCGGCAAGATTGCGAAGTGATAACAATGGGACCAATGTGACAGATGTTACTTGTGTGACTAATGGGGCCTGCGCTTGAGTCGGCAATGTCGAGGTCTTCAACCCGAAAGGGACGTCATGTCTGCTCCACCGACTCAGGCCGTCGCCCGCGCCCGTGTTATCGCGCTGGGCATCATCGCGACCATGGTGCTGTTCCTCACCGGAGCGCTGCTCGCAGGGAACGCCAATGCCGACATCACCTCCGGGAAGGTGTGGGTCTGCAAGTACGTCGGGACCCCCGGCGAGGACGAGGTACCTCTTCCCGGGAACAACCCGATCGATGTCTCCGTCAGCGCGATCCCGGTGAGCCCCGTGCAGATCGGGTCCGTCTTCTCCGATCAGCAGGGGCGGTCCTACGTGATCGGCGTTCAGGAGAACCCGAGTGACCCGTACACCGGGCCGCCGTGCCCCGAGACTCCCCCTGGGAACGGTGAGGAACCCACCGACCCGCCCACCGAGGAGCCCACCGAGGAGCCGACGGAGGAGCCGACGGAGGAGCCCACGGAGGAGCCGACCGAGGAGCCCACGGAGGAGCCCACGGAGGAGCCGACCGAGGAGCCGACCGAGGAGCCGACCGAGGAGCCGACCGAGGAGCCGACCGAGGAGCCCACGGAGGAGCCGACCGAGGAGCCGACCGAGGAGCCCACCGAGGAGCCCAGTGAGCAGCCGACCAGCACGCCGACGGGCACCCAGCCCGGGGGCCCGGTCGCGGCGCCGACCGACCTGCCGTCCACCCAGGTGACCGGCATCGCCGGCCTCTTCGGAGTGGCCCTGTTCCTGCTCGGCGCAGCCGCCTACGCGGTGCGGGGGACGAGGCAGCACTGAGCCCGACCACTGTCCAGCGCCGGCCCGTTCGCGGGCCGGCGCTGACCTTTGCCTCCAAGACCACTCCTGAGGAAGGCAAGGATCGACGCCGCCGCCTGCGGCTCGCGCTCGCGGCGGTCCTCGCCTTCCTGGCGCTGATCGCGGCGGGGAGTGGCGCATACCTCCTGCTCGGCGACACCCTCCGGGCGGCACAGTATGCGGGGGTCACCCCACGCGTTGTGACGCACCCGGACGAGGGCGAGCGTCTGGCCGCGCAGGCGGTCCTGCCGGAGCGCATCGACATCCCCGAGGCCGACGTCAACACGATCGTCGAGCCCGCGAAGGCGACGGAACAGCTCAACCGGTTCACGGGCGAGGTGGTCCTCACGTTCCCGGTGCCCGGCGGGCCGTTCACGACCGTCTGGTGGGAGGAGGGCCCCGCGCCCGGAGAGAACGGACTCGCGGTGGTCCTCGGGCATACCCGGGCCAAGGCCGCGAGCGTCTTCGGCCAGCTTGCCGACCTGCGCGGCGGGGAGGTCATCGGCATCACGGGCCGGACGGCGCAGGGAGAGAAGGTAGTGGCGCGCTACCTCGTGACCGAAGTGGTGACGGACATCCCGAAGTCCGACGACCAGGCTCTTCGCAGCGTCCTCGACTCCGCTCCCGGTGGCGCCACCCTCGCGCTGATCACCTGCGGCGGCGAGGTCGACCAGGTGCTCGCGTCGCAGACGGAGAACGCCGTGGTGTTCGCGACCCTCGAGGGTGTCTACCGCGCCTGACCCCAGGCGACCTCGACATCTGGCACGCTCGACCCATGCAGACGCTGCACTGGGTCGCTCTCGTGCTCGCTCTCGTCGGCGGGGCGCTCATCGTCGTCGGGATCCAGCAGCAGCGCGCCTCGGCGCCCTCGAACGACATCGTCGGAGGCTTCGGTGGTCCCGCCGGCAGCTCCGACGTCGGCCTGCCGGAGGGGTACGAGGCGCCCGACCCGCACGCGCACTTCGCGGTCGGCCGGACCGCGCGGCTGGCCGGCCTGGTGCTCGTCCTCGTCGCGCTCGGCCTGCTCGTCTACAACGTGCTGGTCTGAGCCTTTCAGCCGCGCTGGGGGGCGTACCAGAACGTTCCTATTGTCACGTTCTTGTACGGCCCGCGGTGGGGGGCGTACCAGAACGTTCCTATTGTCACGTTCTTGTACGGCCGCGGCGGGAAATGCGGCGCTCGCGGCGCCGCTCAGCGCGGCATCACTGGCGAGGCGGCAGCGAGCACCCGTAGGGCCCGTGGTTGCAGTAGCCGCCCGGGTTCTTGTGGAGGTACTGCTGGTGGTAGTCCTCCGCATACCAGAACGGCCCGGCGTCCTCCGCCGACGCGATCTCGGTGGTGATCGTGCCGAAGCCCTTGCGGGTCAGCTCCTTCTGGAAGCGCTCGGCCGTGTCGCGGATGGCCGTCTCCTGCTCGGGAGTCGTGAAGTAGAGGGCCGAGCGGTAGGCGGTGCCGATGTCGTTGCCCTGCCGGTTGCCCTGGGTGGGGTCGTGGTTCTCCCAGAACGCCGCGAGCAGCTCCTCCGGACCGATGACCTTGGGGTCGTAGGCGACGAGCACCGTCTCGGCGTGTCCCGTCCGGCCGGTGCAGGACTCCTCGTAGGTCGGGTTCGGCGTGAAGCCGCCCATGTAGCCTGCGGCCGTCATGATGACGCCGGGCAGCTGCCAGAAGATCCGCTCGACCCCCCAGAAGCAGCCCATCGCCACATAGAGCACCTCGGTGCCTTCGGGCCACGGACCCTCGAGGGGGGTGCCGAGGACCGCGTGGGTGCTCGGGACATGGAACGGCCGGTAGTCCCGTCCGGGGAGGGCATCCTCCCGCGAGACCATGGTCGTCTTGGCGCTGTTGCCGAATCCTCCGAAAAGCATGTGTCATTCAACCCCACGTGCAGGCAGGCTGTTCCCATGGCCGTGCACGACCCGATCGCTGCCGCTGGAGTCCGGCTCGTCGAGGTGGACGGATCCGCCACCGAGCCGGTTGCGCACGCGCGGTACGACGCCTGGGCCGGGGTGTTCGACAAGGCGCAGCTCCACGACCTCGGACGCAGCGATGCCTGGTCGCCGGACAATCTCCGGGAGCTCGGCCACGCGACGACGCACCGGACCGTCTCTCTCGCCGCAGTGACGGAGGACGACAAGGTGGTCGGGGCCGCCAAGATCACCCTGCCGCTGCGCGAGAACCTGCACCTGAGCGTCCTCGAGCTGGCAGTCCTCCCAGGGTGGCGTCGTCGGGGGATCGGGTCGGCACTGCTGGCCGAGGCCGAAGAGATCACCCGGACCCACGGGCGCACGACCGTCCTCGTCGAGACGGACTGGAACGTCGATGATCCGGCCGGCGACGTCCATGGCGAGTGGGCAGGCCGGCGGGGGTTCGCACCCGCCCAGATCATGTTCATGTCGGTCTACGACGTGCGCACGGCACCGGTGCTCGAGCCGTTCACCCCGACCGGGTATGCGATCGAGACCCATCTCGGAGTGCCGCCGGACGCGGACACCACCGACCGCGCCTACCTGGCCCGCCGCATGTCGACCGACGCGCCCTTCGGCGAGACGGACTGGCGCGAGGAGGACTGGGACGAGGAGCGCGTGCACGAGCTCGACGCCAAGCTCACCGCGATCGGCCGGGGACGGGTCCACGCCTTCGCCCGGGACCTGGCCAGCGGGTGTCTCGTCGGGTTCACCGAGGTCCAGGTGCCTGCGGAGGCGCCCCACCTCGCCTACCAGCAGGACACCTTGGTCCTCCGCGAGCACCGCGGCCACCGTCTCGGCCTCGCGCTGAAGGTGGCGGCGGCAGCTCTGCTGCGCCGCGCATACCCCGACGTGGAGACGGTGCGGACGTGGAACGCCGTCGAGAACGAGCACATGCTCGCCATCAACGAGGCGATGGGGTATGCGCCGGTCGCCTACACGAGGGAGTGGCAGAAGCGCCTCTGACTTCGGATTGCGCGACGGAGGGCGCCGGGCCGGGCTCGAGGCTGCGCCGGTTACCCATCCGCCGTGGCTGGAGCCTAGGCTCCTCGGTATGCCTGACTCACCCTCGCTGGACCACCTCGGCTTCTCCTCGCGCGCCATCCACGCCGGCCAGGAGCCAGACCCCACGACCGGTGCGGTGGTGCCGCCGATCTACCAGGTCTCGACGTACAAGCAGGACGGGATCGGCGGGCTGCGCGGCGGCTACGAGTACAGCCGCTCCGCCAACCCCACCCGGACCGCGCTCGAGGAGTGCGTCGCCGCTCTCGAGGGTGGGCACCGCGGCTTCGCCTTCGCGTCCGGGCTGGCTGGTCAGGACACTCTCCTGCGCTCCGTGCTGCGACCCGGTGACCACGTCGTCGTGCCGTCGGACGCCTACGGCGGCACCTATCGCCAGTTCAACAAGGTCTTCCTGCCGTGGGGTGTCGAGCACGACATCGCCGCGATCGCCGACGTCGACGCCGTGCGCGCGGCGATCCGCCCCGGCCAGACCAAGGTCGTGTGGGTCGAGACCCCGACCAACCCCCTGCTCGGCATCGCCGACATCTCGGCGCTCGCCGACGTCGCCCATGATGCCGGTGCTCTGCTCGTCGTCGACAACACCTTCGCCTCCTCCTATCTCCAGCAGCCGCTCGCCCTGGGTGCGGACGTCGTCACCCACTCCGCGACGAAGTATGCGGGCGGCCACTCGGACGTCGTCGGCGGCCTGGTCGTCACGCGCGCAGGCGTCGAGACCCCCCGCGGCGAGGACCTCACCGAGCGAGTCGGCTTCCACCAGAACGCAGTTGGCGGGGTCGCCGGACCGTTCGACTCGTGGCTCGTGCTGCGCGGACTCAAGACGCTCGCCGTCCGGATGGAGCGGCACTGCGACAACGCCGAGGCGATCGTCGAGTTCCTCCAGGGCCACCCGGGCGTCACGAAGGTCTATTACCCGGGCCTGGCCGAGCACCCCAACCACGACGTCGCCGCGCGGCAGATGAAGCGCTTCGGCGGGATGATCTCCTTCCAGGTCAGGGGCGGCGAGGACGTCGCGACGAAGGTGTGCGCCGAGACCGAGCTGTGGACCCTCGGCGAGTCGCTCGGCGGGGTCGAGGCGCTCATCGAGCACCCGGGCCGGATGACGCACGCCTCCGTCGCCGGCACCGAGCTCGAGGTCCCGTCCGACCTCATCAGGCTCTCCGTCGGGATCGAGGACGTCGACGATCTCATCGCGGACCTCAAGCAGGCTCTCGACCGGCTCACCTGAGCGTGACGACGTTCTGGTGCGTCGACGTCGGCAGCACGTTCACCAAGGCCGTGCTCGTCTCGGCCGAGGGCGAGGTCCTGCACAGCGGCTCCACCCCGACGACGATCGGGACCGACGTCCTCGACGGCGTCGACGCCCTGCGTGCCCGGCTGCCGAGCGAGCCCGAGCAGACCCTGGTCTGCTCCAGCGCCGGGGGAGGACTGCGCCTCGCCGTCGTCGGCTACGAGCGCGAGGTGACCGGCGAGGCCGGCTACCGGGTCGGTCTGTCGGCCGGTGCGCGGGTGGTTCACGTCGCCGCCGGCGAGCTCGACGGGGCCGACATCCGGGCCCTGCGTGAGCAACGTCCGGACATCGTGCTCCTCGTGGGCGGCACTGACGGCGGGAACTCCGCCGTCCTGCTCCACAACGCGACGCGCCTTGCCCGCGCCAGGATCACGGTTCCGATCGTCGTCGCCGGCAACGCGGACGCTGCGGAGCAGGTCGCCGGGATCCTCCGGTCGACCGGTCGCCGCTTCGTCCTCGCCGACAACGTCGTCCCCCGCATCGGCGCGATCAGTCCGCTCTCCGCCCGCACCGCGATCCGGGAGGTGTTCCTCCAGCACGTCATCGGCGGCAAGGGGCTCTCGCGCGGACCCCGGTTCGCGAGCCTCGTCCGCGCACCCACCCCGGACGCGGTCCTCTCCGGCGTCGCGGTCCTCGCCGACGTCGTCGGTGACGTCATGGTCATCGACATCGGGGGCGCCACGACGGATGTCTACTCCGCTCTCATCCCCCAGGGTGAGGACGCCGCGATCGAGCGCGACGTGGTCGGCACCCTCTGGCAGGCGCGCACGGTCGAGGCCGACCTCGGCATGCGCTGGAGCGCCGCCGGTGTGGCCGAGGCCGCCGCCCGCGAGCGCATACCTCTCCCGCCCGAGGTGACTGCGTATGCGGCGGCCGTCTCCGCGGACCCGGCCCACCTCCCGCAGGGGCCGGCCGAGGTTGGGCACGACCTGGCCCTCGCCCGCACGGCCGCCCTCGTCGCGGCGCGTCGCCATGGTCGACCGCACACCTCGGCGGAGTCACCGCGGCCGCTCACCGACGTCGGGCTCGTGGTCGGGTCCGGCGGCGTGCTGCGGCACAACCCCGCGGAGCAGGCCCTCGAGGTGGTGCGGGCGGTGACGACCGACCACTCCGGCGGGTGGCGGGTGCCCGAGCGGGCGAAGGTCGAGGTGGATACCGCATACCTGCTCTTTGCGGTCGGACTGCTTGCCCCCGAGCACCCGGAGACAGCCCGCGCGCTGGCCGGCCGGATCATCTCGGCCGACGCCTAGAGCGCCCGCCCGCGCGAGTCCTAGGGTGGACGCATGACCGATGACACCGCCGACATCCGTCCGCTGCTCGACATCGTCGTGATCGACTGCCCGGACCCGCAGCAGCTGGCGTCGTTCTACGGCTCGCTGCTCGGCTGGCAGGTGGAGAGCGGGTCGGACGAGGACTGGGTCGTGCTGAGCCACCCCGAGGGAGGGGTGAACCGGACCAACCCCAACGGACGAACCTCCTTGGGATTCCAGCGGATTGACGACTACGTCCCGCCGACGTGGCCTGGCGGCGCCCACCCGCAGCAGTTCCACCTCGACTTCGCGGTCGAGGACATCGAGCTGGCCGAGCCCGCGGCTCTGGCGCTCGGAGCAACGGTCGCCGCGGAGCAGCCGAGTGAGGACGGCGGCTTCAAGGTCTACCTCGACCCTGCCGGTCACCCCTTCTGCCTCTGCCGGCAGGGCTGACACCTTGCCCGTCACCCTCGAGGACGTCCTCGCAGCGCGGACCGGCCTCGACGAGGTCATGCGAGCGACCCCCCTGAAGTACAGCCGCGGACTCAGCGAGCGGGTAGGCGCAGAGGTGCTGCTCAAGTGCGAGAACCTCCAGCGAGCCGGATCGTTCAAGTTCCGCGGCGCATACACCCGCATCTCCCGGCTCAGCGACGAGGAGAAGTCACGCGGCGTCGTCACCGCGAGCGCAGGCAACCACGCCCAGGGGGTCGCGCTCGCCGCGCAGATGCTCGGCATCCGGGCCAAGGTGTACATGCCGGTCGGCGCGCCGATGCCGAAGGTCAACGCCACGAGAGGTTACGGAGCCGAGATCGAGCAGGTCGGCCAGACGCTCGACGAGGCCATGCCACACGCCCAGGAGTATGCGAGGGAGGCCGGCGCGATCTACATCCACCCCTTCGACCACCCCGACATCGTGGCCGGCCAGGGTACGTGCGGGCTCGAGATCCTCGAGCAGTGCCCGGACGTGAAGACCGTCGTCGTCGGGGTCGGCGGGGGCGGACTCATCGCCGGGATCTCGGTCGTGATGAAAGCGCTCAAGCCGGATGTCCGGATCGTGGGCGTGCAGGCCGAGGGGGCCGCCGCATACCCGGTGTCGCTGAAGGCGGGCCACCCGGTGCCGTGCACCGACATGCGGACCATGGCCGACGGGATCGCCGTCGGGCTTCCGGGCAAGGTGCCGTTCGAGATCGTGCAGCGCTACGTCGACCGGGTCGACACGGTCACCGAGGAGGGGATCTCGCGGGCGCTCCTCTTCCTGCTCGAGCGGTCCAAGCTCGTCGTCGAGCCGGCCGGTGGCGTCACGGCGGCTCGGTTGCTGCAGGCTCCGGAGGCAGGTTGGGAAGGCCCGGTGGTGGCTGTGTTGTCGGGCGGCAACATCGACCCGCTCCTCATGCTGCGCATCATCCGCCACGGCATGGCCGCTGCCGGTCGGTACCTCCATCTGAGCGTGCGGGTGCCGGACAAGCCGGGGAACCTCGCCAAGCTGCTGAGTGACTGCGCCGACCTCGATGCCAACGTCCTCGAGGTCGAGCACGTGCGCACCAACCCGGCGCTGCGGGTGGACGAGGTGGAGATCGCGCTCCAGCTCGAGACCAAGAGCCGGGAGCACTGCGATGCGGTGCTGCGGACGCTGCGGGACAACGGGTACCGGCTCGTGACGAGTGACGTCCTGCCCTGACCGAGTTGGGGACTGCCCTCAGGCAGCGAGCCCGCATCGCCGTCAGCGATGTGCGCCAGCAGCGTAATCGTCTGGCGTCTCGACCTGTTCGCGTTGTTGGATAGCGCCCATGGACATCCGCGGACACGACCGGCGGCGACCCCCTCAGGGTCTGTCGCCGTGCGTCGACCTGCCCGCGGACAGTGTCGTGCTCCTCGAGGGGGCGAGCGATGTCGCAGCCGTCCGGACCGCTGCAGCGTCGGCGGGGGTGGACCTCGACGGTGTCCGCCTGGTCGATATGGGTGGCATCACGAACGTGCGGGCGCACGTGACGGCGCTCCAGTCAGGGGAGGACGCGACGCCGACCGTGCTCGGGATGTGTGATGTGGGGGAGTCCCGCTTCGTCATCGCGGCGATGCAGGGCCGGGCCAGCTGGGTCCAGGACGTGAGCGACCTGCCGGCGGTGGGCTTCTTCGTGTGCCACCGCGACCTGGAGGACGAGCTGCTCCGGGCTCTTGGTGTTCCGCGGACGTTGGAGGTGCTCCGCGCGCTCGGCCTGCGGGACAAGCTCGAGGCGCTCCGGCAGCAGCCGGCCTGGCGCGACCGTCCGATCGAGGAGCAGCTGCACCGGTTCGCCGGGATCGCGTCGGGCCGCAAGGAGCTGCTCGCCGAGGCACTCACCGCCGAGCTCGCTCCCGACGAGCTGCCCGAGCCGCTCAGGCTGCTCCTCGACCGATTGCACTGACGCTGCGGGTCAGCTCTGGATGCGTCGGAGCGCCACTCTCGTGCGCACACTCGCCTCCCGCAGCGCCGATGCCTGCCGTGTGGGTGCGTCTCCGTGCGGTGCTGCGCGCGGATCGCCTCCCGCAGCGCCGATGCCTGCCGTGTGGGTGCGTCCTCGTGCCTCAGCTCGATCGGCACGGGCGCACTCAGCCTCACGCGTCAGGTGCGGCGACCTCGCAAAACAAACTCGGTCCTCGCACCACCAAGGAAGCGGTGCGAGGACCGAGTTTCCCTCCCGGGGAGAGAAAGGTGTGACAGAAGCGGAAGGTCAGGCCTTGTACGGCTTCGCGTGGAGGATCTTGACGTCGACCTGCTTGCCCACGGGGGTGGTGTAGGTGACGGTCTCGCCGACGCGGCGGCCGTTGATGGCGGAGCCCATGGCGGACTTCTCGCTGAAGACCTGCAGGTCGGTGTGGTCGCCGATCTCGCGGCTGCCCATGAGGAAGGTCTCCTCCTCGCCGAACATCTCGATGGTCACGACCATGCCGGGCTCGACGACACCGTCGTCCGGCGGAGCCTCTCCCACGACCGCGTTCGCGAGCAGCTGCTGCAGCTGCCGGATGCGGACCTCCATCTTGCCCTGCTCCTCCTTGGCCGCGTGGTAGCCGCCGTTCTCGCGCAGGTCGCCCTCGAGGCGCGCGGACTCGATCTTGTTGGCGATCTCGGTGCGCCAGTCGCCGGTCAGGTACTCCAGCTCCTCCTTGAGGCGGTCGTACGCCTCCTGGGTCAGGAACGTTGCAGTGGTCTCGGTCATGTCGTTCATCTCCTCATGCAACGCGACACCTGAAGTGACATCGGTGGCGCAGTGCGTGGTGTTGCTGCTCATAAGGGAAGGTCTGGGCGCGGCGCGAGCGACGCATACCCAGACCTCGAGTGAGCTAGTGAAGTGACCATTCTACGTCACTTCGCAGCTATTGGCTCCGATTTCCCTCAGGAACACACTTGGAGACCGTGCCTGTGTTGGCTCGCGTGGTGGTCCGCAGGGTGACCTCCTGCGCCACGTCCCGGGCCCCTCCGGCGGCATCGGCCGGGATCTCCACGTCGAGGGTCCCGACCGTCGCGAAGTCGATGGCGATCGCCCGCACACGGCACACGACAGCGGTGTCAGGGGGCCGGTGCACGACGAAGCTGACTGTCACCGTCTGGTCGTCGACGACCTCATAGCGGGTGACCGTGTGTCGGATCTGGCCGCTCTGGAGATAGACCCCGTAGGTGACGATCAGAGCGGAGAAGAGGGTGATGAGGACTCCGCCGATGATCCACCACTTGCGGTTGCTGGGCTGGGAGTCCGGTCGATTCACCCGACCATTGTCCGTCACCATAGAGTGGCGTATGCGGTGCGCCCCCTGGTGCGCCCGCCCACCCTGGATGTGAAGTGCCCCGAGTTCGTGTGAAGGAACGTTTCCCCCTTGCCTGAGCAGTACCGCCTGATGTGCGTCCACGCCCACCCCGACGACGAGTCGAGCAAGGGCGCGGCGATGATGGCCAAGTACGTGGCCGAGGGCCACGAGGTGCTCGTCGTCTCCTGCACCGGTGGCGAGCGCGGCGACGTCCTCAACCCCAGGCTTGCGAACGACCCGCACATCGCCCGCGACCTGGCCCAGGTCCGCCGCGACGAGATGGCCGAGGCGCAGCGCATCCTCGGCGTCGACCACACGTGGCTCGGCTTCGTGGACTCCGGTCTGCCCGAGGGGGACCCGCTGCCTGCGCTCCCTGAGGGGTGCTTCGCCCTCGAGCCCCTCTCGGTGACCACCGAGGCCCTCGTGCGGGAGATCCGCCGTCAGCGCCCCCACGTCATCACGACCTACGACGAGAACGGTGGCTACCCCCACCCCGACCACATCATGTGCCACCGGGTGACGATGGCCGCGGTGGAGGCCGCCGGGGACCCGGATGCCTTCCCGCACGCGGGCGCGCCGTGGCAGCCGCTCAAGGTCTACTACAACGCCACCTTCTCCAAGGCCCGCATCGCGGCGTTCCACGAGGCCCTTCTCGCGCTCGGTGAGGAGAGCCCCTACGAGGAGTGGCTCGAGCGGTGGGACCGGATGGACCGTCCGGTGACGACCCGCGTCGAGTGCGGCGCCTACTTCGAGCAGCGGGACCAGGCCCTCCTCGCGCACGCCACCCAGGTGGACCCCGATGGCGCGTGGTTCAAGGTCTCGCGGGAGACTCAGCAGCGGATCTGGCCGACCGACGACTTCGAGTGCGCTCTGTCGTATGTGCCGGTCACCACCCCGGACGGCCGCACGCCGGACGGGCCTCTCGGTCCGGTCGAGACCGACTTGTTCGCAGGTCTCGGCTTGGTCGCCGAGGCAGACGCGCTGGCCACGGCAGAGCCCGGTCAGCGCACGATCGCCTGGGACGGGCGGAAGGAGTCGACGGTGCCATGGCCATGGTGACTGGTGTGGTGATCGGTGTGGTGACTGGTGTGCTGGCGGGACTCAGGACGACGGGAGCGACGCATACTCTCGCGGTGCCGGCCCAGGACGTCGACTCGGACTTCGCCAACCGGATGCCCGGTCTGGGAGCCTTCATCGTCTTCGCCTTCCTCGCGGTGGCGCTCTACTTCCTGCTCCGGAACATGAACGCCCGCCTGCGCCGGATGTCGTTCCGGGAGAAGCAGCGCATGGAGGCCGAGGCGGCTGCTCAGCCGGGCGAGCGCAACGCCGATGGGTCGAACGGCGACGGCTCGGATGCCGACGGTTCGGACGCTGATGGGTCGAACGCTGATGGGTCGAACGCCGACGGCTCGGACGCCGACCGTTCTGACCCCGGCGAGCGCGGCTGACTCGACTCGGGCCTGAGCCTCCTCGAGGCTCAGCCGGCCTCGCGGTGCAGAACGATCGTGGCCGCGATGTAGTGCGAGATGAACGCCAGGATCGTCAGTGCGTGGAAGATCTCGTGGAACCCGAACCAGCTGGGCCACGGGTTGGGTCGCTTGATGCCGTAGACCACGGCACCGAGGGTGTAGAGCAGGCCGCCGGCGACGATGAGGGCGAGCACGAGTGTGCCGCCGTTGTCCCACAGCGGCCCGAGGTAGAACACCGCGACCCAGCCGAGGGCGACGTAGATCGGCACGTAGAGCCAGCGGGGCGCCCGCACCCACAGCACCCTGAAGAGCACCCCGCCGACCGCGCCGATCCAGACGATGAGGAGCATCGTGATGGCCTGCTTCCGGGGGAGGAGCAGGGCGAAGGGCGTATAGCTGCCCGCGATGATGAGGAAGATGTTGCTGTGGTCCAGCCGCTTGAGCACGTCTGTCACGCGCGGTGAGAAGGCCCCCCGGTGGTAGACCGCTGACGTCCCGAAGAGCATGAAGGCGGTGAGGGTGAAGACGGCGGCGGTGATCCGACCGGTCCGGCTCGGGGCGAGGACGATGAGGACCATCCCGGCGAGCAGGGCGATCGGCGCCATGGCAGCGTGCAGCCACCCCCGCAGCTTGGGCTTGACCTGCTGGGCGAGCTCGTTGGCGGCCTCCCGGGCCTCCTCGACGACGCCTTCGACGTTGTCGCGCAGGGCCCCGAACTGCCGCTCGGGACGCTTCCGGCTCACGGTGACAACGGTACCTACGGTTCCGTAGGGTGCGCCAATCAGTGACCCCCCGCGGTGAGCGCGAGCCCACCGCCACTCTCGGTGCGGCAAACCGCGGACGACGACCGGGGGAGCGGGGAACCGGGGCGTCACACGGACCACTAGCATCATTCGTGGACCCAGGCGCAGGAGGTGTGATGGTCGCCAACCCGATCTACTCGGCCTACGAGAGACGGTTGTTCCGACAGCTGCGCGACAAGCCCCTGCCTCGGCACGTGGGCGTGATGCTCGACGGGAACCGTCGGTGGGCCAAGATGCGGGGTGCCGAGACCGACGAGGGGTACCGGGCCGGGGCCGACAACATCGCGAACCTGCTCACGTGGTGCGAGGAGGTCGGCGTCGAGATCGTCACCCTCTGGCTGCTCTCGACCGACAACCTCGTCGGCCGCGACGCCGAGGAGCTGGGGCCGCTGCTGAAGATCATCGAGGACGTCGTGGACGAGCTCGCCGCGACGGGGCGCTGGCGGATCCACCCCGTCGGTGCGCTCGAGGAGCTGCCGGAGGCCACCGCGGCTCGGCTGCGCCAGGCCGCCGAGGCGACCGCCGAGATCGACGGGCTCCTCGTCAACATCGCCGTGGGGTACGGCGGGCGGCGCGAGATCGCCGACGCCGTGCGGGCGCTCATCCGGGACCACGCCACGCAGGGCACCTCGATCGAGCAGCTCGCCGACTTCATCGACGTCGAGCACATCTCCGAGTACCTCTACACCAAGGGCCAGCCCGACCCTGACCTCGTCATCCGCACCTCGGGTGAGCAGCGGATCTCCGGGTTCCTCATGTGGCAGAGCGCGCACACCGAGTTCTACTTCTGTGAGGCCTACTGGCCCGACTTCCGCCGGGTGGACTTCCTCCGGGCCTTGCGCGCATACGGGGAGCGGCACCGCCGCTTCGGGGGGTGAAGGGGGGCTGAACGGGACCTCGCCGCCGTTCGCCTGCAATCGCCGACACACCGACCGACGTCGTTGGGGCCGGGACGGACGAGGGCTAGCGTCGCGATAAGTGTCACGCACGAGTGACCCCGATATGGGCAGGAGCTCCCGCCTTGTCTCGTCCGCAGTCCGCCACTCTCTCCACCACGAAGAAGTCCCGCGCGAGGACGGGGACTGCGAAGGAGGGTGAGGCGCTGGACCCGCTCGCGGAGAGCGACGGGACGGCCGCGCTGGAGGAGCCCATCACATACATCCTCGACACCTCGGTCCTCATCTCCGACCCCCGGGCGATGTTCCGGTTCAAGGAGCACGAGGTCGTCCTCCCGGTCGTCGTCATCACCGAGCTCGAGGGCAAGCGGCATCACCCGGAGCTGGGCTTCTTCGCGCGCCAGGCGCTGCGGCACCTCGACGAGTTGCGCATCCAGCACGGCCGCCTCGACTCTCCGGTGCCCGTCGGCGAGGACGGCGGCTCGCTGCGGGTGGAGCTGAACCACACCGACCCGGGCGCGCTGCCCGCCGGCTTCCGGCTGGGGGACAACGACTCGCGCATCCTGGCCGTCGCCCGCAACCTCGCGAACGAGGGACGCCAGGTCACGGTCGTCAGCAAGGACCTGCCGATGCGCGTCAAGGCCTCGGCCGTCGGCCTCGACGCCGAGGAGTACCGCGCCGAGCTCGCCGTCGACTCCGGCTGGACCGGGGTGGTCGAGCTGGACGTGACGGTCGAGGAGATGGACGAGCTGTATGCGCACGGTCGCCTCGAGCACGCCGGCGCCGCCGAGCAGCCGTGCCACACCGGTCTGCGGCTGCTCTCCCCGAGAGGCTCCGGCCTCGGTCGGGTCGGGCCGGACAAGCAGATCCGCCTCGTGCGCGGCGACCGCGACGCGTTCGGCCTGCACGGGCGTTCGTTCGAGCAGCGGATCGCGCTCGACATCCTCCTCGACCCCGACGTCGGCATCGTCAGCCTCGGTGGCCGGGCCGGTACCGGCAAGAGCGCACTCGCGCTGTGCGCCGGTCTTGAGGCGGTCATGGAGCGGCGTCACCACCGCAAGGTGATCGTCTTCCGCCCGCTGTATGCGGTGGGCGGCCAGGAGCTCGGCTACCTCCCGGGCACGGAGAACGACAAGATGGGCCCCTGGGCGCAGGCCGTCTTCGACACGCTGGGGGCGCTGGTCTCCAGCGAGGTGGTCGAGGAGGTGCTCGACCGAGGTCTGCTCGAGGTGCTTCCCCTCACCCACATCCGGGGACGCTCCCTCCACGACGCCTTCGTCATCGTGGATGAGGCGCAGTCGCTGGAGCGCAACGTCCTGCTCACCGTGCTCTCCCGGGTCGGCCAGAACTCCAAGGTGGTGCTCACCCACGACGTCGCCCAGCGGGACAACCTGCGGGTCGGCCGGCACGACGGAGTGGCCGCGGTCATCGAGAAGCTCAAAGGTCACCCGCTGTTCGCCCACATCACCCTCACCCGCTCCGAGCGCAGCCCGATCGCCGCTCTCGTCACCGACCTGCTCGAGGGTGGGGGAGACGACCACTGAGGTTGCCCTTGAGCCACCTTGGAGGCGGCCCCCGTGGGTCGGCGATGGGGCGGCCGAGTGCCGGACGCCGCCTGCGCGCTGGTCCTCGGGGTGCGTGTGTCTGGTAGCGCGGCCGGGTTGTGACCTGGCTCATCGTCGGTTGGGTCCGGCGCGCTGATGCCGTGCGGAGAAGATGCCGTGCGGAGAAGCGTCGATCTGGCCGCCGCGAGGGCACTGACCTGCGCAGATGGGTGTGTCTCGATTTCGCGCTGCCGGATGCCTTACGTATAGTCGAAGGCTGCCAGGTCACGGATTGATAACGGCCTGGGAAGTCCCCTGCACTGTCTTACGGAAGTCTCACGCATCCCTCATGGGTCGATATCAAGGCCGTCATTCGTCGCGCCATGCCGCACCTCGCGTGCGCCGTGGGCCAAGCCTCCGTCGGCGACCCCTGCCCGCTGGACTGACGTCCCGGCCTGCCGCCCTGTCGCTGGCAATCCTGGCCGCCACGACGACGATGGCGGTGGCGATCGAGCCGGACAACGCGCCGGAGAGCGTGACCGTCACGCTCAGTGCAGCCGCAGTCTCCCAGAGCGAGGAGCTCGCTGCTGCCGTGTCCGAGGACGTGGCGCGGCTCGGCGGCGAGCGCGCCCAGATCAACGCCGAGCGTGGCGTCGTCCGCTCCCGGATCGCCGAGGAGGAGCGGATCAAGGCGGAGGAGCTCGCCAAGCAGCGTGCCGAGGCGGCCCAGCGCGCCGCCCGTGAGGCAGAGCGTCAGGCCCAGGCCGAGCGCCGCGCCGCCGCTCTCGAGCCGAAGGCCGCTCAGGAGAACCCGATGCTGGCCGCCCAGATCCTCATGCCGGAGTACGGCTTCACCGGGGACGGGCAGTGGCAGTGCCTGAAGAACCTGTGGATGGGTGAGTCCGACTGGCGCTGGAATGCCGAGAACCCCAGCTCCGGTGCCTACGGCATCCCGCAGTCATTGCCCGCGGACAAGATGGCGTCCGAGGGGGCCGACTGGCGGACCAACCCGGTGACCCAGATCAAGTGGGGTCTGGAGTACATCCGCCTCTCCTACGGCACCCCTTGCGGGGCCTGGGAGTTCTGGCAGGCCCAGAACCCGCACTGGTACTGAGTCTTCCTCCCTCGCGTGCGGTGTGCCGAGCGCGGGGAATGTGCTGCGGCTGGCACACCACTGCTCGCCGCTGACACTGAGGTGTGCCGAGCGCGGGGAATGTGCCGCGGCTGGCACATCACTACTCGCCCTGACCTGAGGTGTGCCGAGCGCGGCCCAGCCCTCACAGCTTCCGCAGTGAGATCTGCGAGACCGAGTGGTCGGCGCTCTTCGTGAGCACGAGGGTGGCCCGGTCCCGGGTCGGCGCGACGTTCTGCACGAGGTTGGGCTCGTTGATGCGCGACCAGATGCCGTCCGCGGTCTCGCGGGCCTCGGAGTCGGTGAGCGTCGCATACCGGTGGAAGTAGGACTGGGGGTCGGAGAAGGCGACCTCACGCAACCGGAGGAACCGCTGGATGTACCACTCCTTGATGACGTCCACCTCAGCGTCGACATAGACCGAGAAGTCGAAGTAGTCCGAGATCGCGCCGGTGCGGCTGCCGTCCGGGCGGATGCTGGGCGGCTGGAGGACGTTGAGGCCCTCGACGATGAGGACGTCCGGTCGCCGCACCTCGATCGTGGCGCCGGGGACGATGTCGTAGGTGAGGTGCGAGTACACCGGCGCCGTCACCACCTCCATCCCCGACTTCACCGAGGCGATGAACTGCAGCAGCGCCCGGCGGTCATACGACTCGGGAAATCCCTTGCGCTGCAGGAGTCCTCGTCGCTGGAGCTCCGCGTTCGGGTAGAGGAAACCATCGGTTGTCACGAGGGACACGCGGGGCGTTCCCGGCCAGCGTGAGAGCAGCTCCTGGAGGATGCGCGACGTCGTCGACTTGCCGACCGCGACCGATCCTGCGACGCCGATGACGAAGGGCATCTTGACCCCGCGCTCGCCGAGGAAGGCCCCGGTGACCTCGTGCAGACCCCGAACCGCCTGGACGTAGAAGGTGAGGAGCCGGGAGAGCGGGAGGTAGACCTCCTCGACGTCGCGCACGTCGACGCGGTCCCCGAGGCCCCTCATCCGGGCCACCTCGTCCGCGGTGAGGCTCATCGGGTAGTTGTCGCGCAGACGCGCCCATTCCCCTCGGGTGAAGACGAGGTAGGGCGACGGGATCTGCGGCGCGGACACGGCCAGCATTCTTGCGTACGTTCGTGGGATTAGGCTGGTCGCCATGTGTGGAATCGTCGGATATGTCGGCCCGCAGGTCGATGACAAGGCCCTCGCGGTCGTCCTGGAGGGCCTGGCCCGCCTCGAGTACCGCGGGTACGACTCAGCCGGCGTCGCGCTGGTCACCGAGCAGGGCGGCGCCGCAGGCGTCGAGAGCGAGAAGCGGGCCGGCAAGCTCGAGAACCTGCGCAAGGCGCTCGAGACCAGGGACATGCTCCCGTCGCGCACCGCGATCGGCCACACCCGCTGGGCGACGCACGGAGGGCCCACCGACGGCAACGCCCACCCGCACCGCGGTGGCGACGGCGGGCGGCTCGCGCTCATCCACAACGGCATCATCGAGAACTTCCACGCCCTGAAGAACCAGCTGCTCGCCGATGGGGTCACCTTCGACTCCGAGACGGACACCGAGGTGGCGGCCAAGCTCGTCGGCCGGGAGTACGACCGGCTCGGCGACCTCACCGAGGCGATGCGGTCCGTCGTCAACCAGCTCGAGGGAGCGTTCACCCTTCTCGCCGTGCACGCGGACAGCCCCGGCGTCGTCGTGGGCGCCCGCCGCAACAGCCCGCTCGTCGTGGGCGTCGGGGAGGGCGAGAACTTCCTCGGCAGCGACGTCGCGGCCTTCATCGGCTACACCCGCCACGCGGTCGAGCTCGGGCAGGACCAGATCGTCACCATCACCCCGGACTCGTATGCGGTGATCGGCTTCGACGGCACGCCCGCCCAGGGCAAGGCGTACGAGGTGACCTGGGACGCCGCGGCCGCCGAGAAGGGCGGCTACCCCACCTTCATGGAGAAGGAGATCAACGAGCAGCCGCACGCTGTCGCGGACACCCTCCTCGGGCGCACCGACGAGGACGGCCGACTCATCCTCGACGAGATGCACATCCCCGAGGACAAGCTCGCCCAGATCGACCGGATCGTCATGGTCGCCTGCGGGACCGCCGCATACTCCGGCATGGTCGCGAAGTACGCCATCGAGCACTGGACGCGGATCCCGGTCGAGGTCGCCCTCGCCCACGAGTTCCGCTACAGCGACCCCATCGCCGACGAGCGCACCCTCGTCGTCTCGATCAGCCAGTCAGGCGAGACGATGGACACGCTCATGGCGGTCAAGCACGCCCGTGAGCTGGGCGCTCTGACCCTGTCGATCTGCAACACGCACGGGTCGACCATCCCGCGCGAGTCCGATGCCGTCCTCTACACGCACGCCGGTCCGGAGATCGCGGTCGCCTCGACGAAAGGCTTCACCGCCCAGATCACGGCTGCCTATCTGCTGGGTCTCTACCTCGCCCAGCTGCGCAACGGCGGCGATGAGGCGCAGGCCGTCATGCGCGAGCTGCGGCAGGTGCCGGAGAAGATCCAGGACGTGCTCGACCGGATGGATCGGGTCATCGAGATCGCCCGGTTCATGGCCGACACCCGCTCGGTGCTCTTCCTCGGCCGGCACGTCGGCTACCCGATCGCCCTCGAGGGCGCGCTCAAGCTCAAGGAGATCGCCTACATCCACGCCGAGGGCTTCGCCGCCGGCGAGCTCAAGCACGGCCCGATCGCGCTCATCGAGCCCGGTCAGCCGGTCTTCATCGTCGTCCCGGCCCCCGACACCCCGCACGACCTGCACAAGAAGGTCGTCTCCAACATTCAGGAGATCCGCGCCCGTGGCGCCCGCACGCTCGTCATCGCCGAGGACGGGGACGAGGACGTCGTGCCCTTCGCCGACGAGGTCATCCGGGTGCCCGCGACGCTTCCGCTGCTCATGCCGCTGCTCACGATCGTGCCGCTGCAGGTCTTCGCGCTGCACCTCGCCTCGGCCAAGGGCCTCGACGTCGACCAGCCCCGCAACCTGGCCAAGTCTGTCACCGTCGAGTGACGCCGCTTCGGTGAGGAGCCAGCCGTGATCGTCGGGGTCGGCATCGACGTCGTCGACATCGCGCGCTTCGGTGCGACGCTCGAGCGCAGCCCGCGGCTCGACGAGCGGCTCTTCACCCCTGCCGAGCGGGAGCTGCCGCTGAACTCCCGGGCGGCGCGGTTCGCCGCGAAGGAGGCCTTCGCCAAGGCCCTCGGCGCGCCGGTCGGTCTCGTCTGGACGGACTGCACCGTCCACCGGGTCGAGGGCGGTGCCCCCGTGCTCGAGTACACCGGCACGGTCGCCGACCGGGTGGAGGCCCTGGGCATCTCGAGCATCCACCTCTCCCTCTCGCACGACGCCGGGGTCGCCTCGGCGGTCGTGATCTGCGAACGACTGGAGGCTCCGTGATCGAGGCGTGGGGCACCCCGCAGGTGTATGCGGCCGAGGAGGCTCTCATGGCCACCCTCCCCGAGGGTGCGCTCATGGCGCGGGCCGTCGAGGGCCTCACCGCCGTCACCCTCGCGAGGATCGATGAGCTCGACGCCGACGGCGACGTCCGCGTCGTCGGACTGATCGGCACCGGCAACAACGGTGCCGACGCCCTCTACACCCTGGCGCACCTTGCCGAGGCCGGGATCACGACCGCGGCGGTGACGACGACGCGCGTGCACGAGGGAGCCCGTGCCGCGGCGCAGGAGGCCGGAGTCGTGTTCTCCTCCGACACTGACGCTGCTTCTGTCGTTGCTGAGGCCGACCTCGTGCTGGACGGGGTGCTCGGCATCGGTGGCCGACCGGAGGTCCCCGAGTTCGCCCGGGAGTGGATCGAGGCGATCCCGAGCAGCGCATACGTCATCGCGGTGGACCTGCCGACCGGTGCCGATCCGGGCGGTCGCGGCGGGGACACGGACGGGGTCTTCGCCGACGAGACGGTGACGTTCTCGGTGCTCAAGCCCGTGCACCTGCTGCCGGGCACCCAGGCTCGGTGCGGCCGGGTGACGGTCGTCGACATCGGCCTCTCGATCGACGACCCGCCGGCAGCCGCCAGCATCACCCGGGACGACGTCTCCTCACTCTGGCCGGTCCCGGGCCCGCACGACGACAAGTACTCCCGGGGGGTCCTGGGCGTGATCGCGGGCTCCGACGACTTCCCCGGTGCCGCCGTCCTGACCGTGTCGGCGGCGGCCGCGACGGGGGTTGGCATGGTCCGCTACGTCGGTCCGCGGCGGCCGTCGGATCTCGTGCTGGCGGCGGCGCCCGAGGCGGTGCACGGCCTCGATCGTGTCCAGGCCTGGGTGATCGGGTCGGGAATCTCGCAGGATCCGGCCCGCCTCGACCCGGGGCAGCGGGAGGCGATCGACCTCGCGCTCGCAGCCGATCTGCCGGTCCTCATCGACGCCGGCGGTCTCGACGTGCTCGCCTCACGCGATCCCGGTATGCGTCGCGGCATCCCCACGCTCCTCACCCCACACGCGGGCGAGTGCGCGCGACTCCTCGGCGTGGAGCGGGCCGAGGTCGAGGCCGACCCGGTGGGGCAGGCGCGGAATCTCGCAGAACTGACCGGTGCGACGGTGCTCCTCAAGGGTGCCGTGACGGTCGTCGTGGGGCCGGGTTCGGAGCCGGTGCTCGCCCAGTCGGATGCGCCGTCGTGGCTCGCAACGGCCGGGTCGGGGGATGTGCTCGCGGGGGTGATCGGTGCCCTGCTCGCGACCGGCGTTGAGGTCCGCACGGCTGCGGCGCTCGGCGCCCTCGTGCACGGTGTGGCTGCCGACGACGCCAACCCGGGTGGTCCCGTGCGCGCCACGGCAGTGGCTGCGGCGATCCCGGGAGCGGTCGCGCGGCTGCTGCGCCGCTGAGTCGCGCCCTCCGCTCGCGAGGGTGGGATCCTTCAACCGCGCCGGTGCGCTGTCCGAGGGAGCTCGGCGCCGAGCGCGATCGCTACCGGCGCTGAACTCGCTCAGACTCGGCACTTCGTCCGTGGTTCGACACCAAGTCCGTCGTTCGACACTTAGTCCGTGGTTCGACACTTAGCCCGTCGTTCGACACGTGCTCCCTTGTTCGACCGCAATTGCAGGTGAACCACGGTGCCAACGGTCGCTCCACGGAGCAACCGTCGCCCCACGGAGCAACCGTCGCCCCACGGAGCAACGGTCGCCCCACGGAGCAAGGGTCGAGCGACGGGGCAGGAGTCCGGTCGCGCTGAGGGAGGCTGGATCCCCGGATAGCCTGAACAGATGTCGGAGGCTGCAGGACTGACGGTGGCGGTGACGGGCCCGACGGGGACGTTCGGGCTCGCTCTGATGCCGCTGCTCGAGACCGATGACCGGATCGAGCAGGTCATCGGTATCGCGCGCCGGCCGTTCGACCCTGCGGACCGGGGTTGGACGAAGCTGGACTACCGCCGCGGCGATGTCCGGGACGTCGATGCGCTACGCCGCGCGTTCGAGGGTGCGGATGTCGTCGTGCACCTCGCGTTCCTCATCCTCGCCGGGGCCCGCGACACCACCCACGCGATCAACGTCGAGGGCACGCTCAACGCGTTCCGGGCCGCCGTCGACGTGGGGGCCAAGCGATTCGTCTACGCCTCGTCCGTCGCGGCCTACGGCTTCCATGACGACAACCCGACCCCGATCCCCGAGGACTGGGCCACCCGACCGGCCCGGCGGCTCACCTACGCCCAGGACAAGGCCGAGCTGGAGCAGCTGCTGCGGGCCGAGGCAGCCGACCACCCCGAGATCGAGCTCTATCTGCTCCGCCCGCCGATCGTGCTCGGGCCGGACGCCGTGGGAGCGAAAGTCGCCATCCCGCCGCTCCTCGAGCCGGTCGCCCGGGGCGCCGGGGCACTCGTCCGGCACCTGCCCGGCCTGCCGACCCTGATGCCCGACCTGCCCCTTCAGCTCATCCACCAGGACGACGTCGCCGAGGCACTGCGGCTGTGCATCGTGGGTGCCGGGCCTCCCGGGGCCTACAACATCGCGGCCGACGACGTCGTCACGCTGGCCGGGATCGCGCGTGAGCTCGGACTGCGCCCGCTCACGCTCCCCACGCGACCCGTCGCGGCAATGGCACGGCAGGTCAGCCGGCTCCCCGCCCTCCCCAGGCTGGCACAGTGGGTCGAGGTCCTCACACACCCGGCGATCATGGACACGACGAAGGCCCGCACCGAGCTGGGCTGGCGGCCGCGCTCCTCCGCCATCGAATCGATCCGGGCCACGCTCGAGGACCCGACATGAGCAACGAGCGCGATCCCCGCCAGGTGGGGGCCGAAGAGTCTCGTGCCACTCCACCCCGCAGCCGCCCCACCGCACCTGTCTACGAGACACCCGCGGACCGGGCCATCCGTGAAGCGATGGAGCGTGGCGAGTTCGACGACCTGCCCGGCAGTGGCAAGCCCCTGCCGCCGCTCGGAGACCCGAACGACCCCCTGTGGTGGGTCCGCGGACTCGCCGACCGTGAGCAGCTCGACTTCACCGGTGCGCTCCCACCGGCGATTGCTCTGCGCAAGGAGGCGGCCGGCTTCCCCGAGTCGCTGCTGGACCTGCGCTCGGAGGAGAGCGTCCGCACGGTGCTCGAGGACTTCAACACACGCGTGCGGCGCGATCGACTCCGCCTCCCGGAGCCAGGACTGCCGCAGGTCCTCGCCCCGACCGTCGACGTGGAGGCGCTCGTGGCGAAGTGGCGCGACCTGAAGGCAGCCGAGGCGAGCCGCCCCGAAGCCGAGGAGAGCGAGACCACCCAGCCAGGGCATACCCCCTCGGCGGGAGCCAGCCGGCGCCGGTGGTGGCGTCCCTGGCGCTCCCGGCGACCCTGAGTGCGAGGCGCGTCACATCCGGAGGGCCTGCCCGCCTGACGCCGGCGGGCCACACTGTACAAGTGACCAGCGCATACCCCTTCCTGCTCGAACCGCTCGACCTCGGCTTCACGACGTTGCGCAACCGCGTCGTCATGGGCTCGATGCACACCGGCATGGAGGACCGGCCCAAGTACTTCGGTGAGCTCGCGGCGTTCTACGGCGCGCGCGCCAAGGGAGGCGTGGCGCTCATCATCACCGGCGGGTTCGCGCCGACGATCGAGGGCACGCTCTACCCCCTGGCATCGAAGCTGACCTCGAAGCACGAGGTGGCCCGGCACCGGCAGGTGACCGACGCGGTCCACCGTGAGGGCGGCAAGATCGCGCTGCAGATCCTCCACGCCGGACGCTACGCCTACCAGCCGTGGTCGGTGTCCGCCTCGGCGATCAAGTCGCCGATCACCCCCTTCAAGCCCCGGGCGCTGTCGCAGAAGGGGATCCGGCGGACGATCGCAGGGTTCGCGAACACGGCCCGGCTGGCCAGGGAGGCCGGCTACGACGGCGTCGAGATCATGGGCTCCGAGGGCTACCTCATCAACCAGTTCCTGGCGCCCCGGACGAACAAGCGGACCGATGAGTGGGGCGGTTCTCCCGAGAACCGGCGGCGTCTGGCCGTCGAGGTCGTGCGCGCCGTCCGCGAGGCCGTGGGGCACGACTTCATCATCGTCTACCGCATCTCCGTGCTCGACCTCGTCGAGGAGGGTCAGACCTGGGACGAGGTCATCGACCTGGCGCGCGAGGTCGAGGCCGCCGGAGCGACCATGCTCAACCTCGGCATCGGCTGGCACGAGGCCCGCGTCCCGACGATCGTCACCTCGGTGCCGCGGGCCGCGTTCGCCGCCTTCGCCGGCCGGCTCAAGAAGGACACCTCGCTGCCCGTCATCGCGACGAACCGCATCAACATGCCGGAGATCGCCGAGGGCATCCTCGCCCGCGGCGACGGTGATCTGGTCTCGATGGCCCGTCCGCTGCTCGCCGACCCGGACTGGGTGGTCAAGGCGGAGCGCGACGCCGACGACGAGATCAACACCTGCATCGCCTGCAACCAGGCCTGCCTCGACCACACGTTCACCCGTGCCCGCGCGACCTGCCTCGTCAACCCCCGCGCCGGGTACGAGACCCAGCTCGTCCTCACCCCGGTGAGCCGCCCGAAGCGGGTCGCCGTCATCGGCGCCGGACCGGCCGGCCTCGCCTGCGCGACCTCGCTCGCCGAGCGCGGCCACGTCGTCGAGCTCTTCGAGGCCGGCGACTCGATCGGCGGTCAGTTCGCGATCGCCCAGCGCATCCCCGGCAAGGAGGAGTTCGCCGAGACCATCCGCTACTACTCCACCCTCCTCGACAGGCTCGGGGTGCGCGTCAACCTCTCCACGTATGCGACGGCTGAGTCCATCTCCGGCGGCGGCTTCGACGAGGTGGTCGTGGCGACGGGCGTCGAGCCGCGCATCCCCCAGATCGAGGGCGTCGACCACCCCAGCGTGATCACCTACGCCGACCTCGTCCTCGGCCGGCGACGGGCAGGCGACCGGGTGGCCGTCGTGGGGGCCGGGGGCATCGGTGTCGACGTCAGCGAGTTCCTGACCCACCTCGACAGCCCGACCCTCGACCTGGAGGCGTGGCAGCAGGAGTGGGGCGTCGGTGACCCAGCCGAGACACGGGGCGGGCTCAACGACCCGAAGCCGGAGCCGTCACCGCGTGAGGTCTACCTCATCCAGCGCAAGACCTCCTCGATCGGTCGGGGGCTCGGGAAGACCACGGGCTGGGTCCACCGCGCAGCCCTCCGCGCCAAGGGGGTCCACCTCGTCACCGGCGCCACCTACGACCGGATCGACGACGACGGCCTGCACCTGACCGTGACGACCATGCGTCGTGGGACACCGCAGGGGGTCCAGAAGGTGACGTCCCGTCTGCCGGGCCTCGTGCGCCAGGTGCTCCCTGCCTCGCTCACCAAGGTGCCGCAGGAGGTGGCGAAGGTCGAGCAGGTCACGCTGCGGGTCGACACGGTGGTGCTCTGCGCCGGCCAGGAGTCGGTCCGGGGGCTGGCGGACGACCTGGGTGCGCGAGGCATACGGACTCATGTCATCGGTGGGGCGGACGTCGCCGCGGAGCTCGACGCCAAGCGCGCCATCCGGCAGGGAACGGAGCTCGCCGCCCGGCTCTGAGCGGATCGCTCTTCACCCTCGTGGCGTGACCCGGACACCGCTGTGACACAGTGAGGTCATGGCAGCGACGCTGACCTTCCTCGGGGCCGCCGGCACTGTGACCGGATCGAAGTACCTGCTCACCGTCGACGAGCGACGCATCCTCGTCGACGCGGGCATGTTCCAGGGGGAGAAGGCGTTGCGTCGGCTCAACTGGGAGGACTTCCCGGTGCCGCCGGACACCATCACCGACATCCTCATCACGCATGCGCACCTCGACCATGTCGGCTACCTGCCGCTCTTGGTCAAGCAGGGCTTCCACGGGCCGATCTGGTGCACCGAGCACACCCGCGACCTCGCCTTCATCGTGCTGCGCGACGCCGGCTACCTCCAGGAGCGCGACGCGGAGGAGGCCAGGCTCGGCGGCTGGTCCAAGCACGCGTATCCGGAGCCGCTCTACGACTCCGAGGACGTCGAGCGCACTCTGCGGCTGCTCACTCCCGTCGACTGGGACCGTGACCTCATCCTGGGCGACGGCATCACCGCGAGGTGGACGCGGGCCGGACACATCCTCGGCAGCGCCTCGATCCGGGTCGAGACGCCGCACGGATCCGTCCTGTTCTCAGGCGATCTCGGCCGCAAGGAGCACCCGGTCCTGAAGCCGCGGGAGATCCCGGACGGGGCCGACGTGGTGCTCGTGGAGTCCACCTACGGCGACCGGGAGCACTTCGAGCCGGTCAACCTGCCGCACGAGCCGCTCGCCGACGTGATCCGCCGGACGATCAACCGGGGTGGGTCGGTGCTCATCCCCGCCTTCGCCGTCGACCGCACCGAGATCGTCCTCAAGGAGCTCTCGCAGATGCGCACCGACGGCCGCATCCCGCGGACCCCCGTCTACGTCAACTCACCGATGGCTGCCGCGGCGCTCGACGTCTACAAGGCCGGCGCCGCGGAGATGAAGGACGGGCTCGACCTCTCCGACGTCATGGCCGACCTGCGCGAGGTGCGCACCTCGGACGAGTCCCGGGAGCTGACCGAGGGCGGGCACGGACCGAGCATCATCATCAGCTCCTCCGGCATGGCGACCGGCGGACGCGTCCTGCACCACCTCGAACGCATGCTGCCCGACCCGCGCAATGCGATCGTGCTCACCGGCTACCAGGCCGCGGGCACCCGCGGTCGCGCGCTGCTCGAGGGCGCCACCCGGCTGAAGATGCACGGCCGCTACGTCGGAGTGAAGGCGGAGATCGTCTACGACGAGGAGTTCTCCGTCCACGCGGATGCCTCCGAGCTGCTCGACTGGGTGGCTGCGCTCGATCCCGCTCCGGGGATCGTGTACTGCACCCACGGTGAGCCCGAGCCCGCTGCCGCCCTCGCCCGGCGCATCACCGACCGGCTCGGTCTCGTCGCCGTCGTGCCGAGACAGGGCGAGGTGGTCGTGGTGGAGCCCGCGCCGGCCGGGGTGGATGCACGTGCCGAGCCGGCCGGGGTGGACGGCCAGCCGCAGGCCGAGCTCACCGGCGCCCACCCTGCGGCGCTGACGGGAGCCGCGGTGCCGACTCGCGTGGACGCCGCGGTGACGCTCGACGGGGTGCCTCTGCACGACGCGCACGTCGAGGCGGACCTGAGACCCCGCCAGGAGGCCGACGGGACGGTCGTGCTCGAGGGCAGCCTCTCGATCCGGCTGCGTCGTGAGCACGTTGCGAGGCCCGAGGCATGAGCCGATCGACGACCTCCACCCCGGGCACACCCGCCTAGACTGAGCGCGATGAGCAGCCTCACGACCAGCTCCCCGGATCCGGGCGCTTCCTACTCCGTCGAGGTCGACCTAGACGCGATCGCCGCCAACGTTGCGGCGCTGCGCACGAGGGTCGGTCCGGCGCAGGTGATGGCTGTGGTCAAGGCCGATGCCTACGGTCACGGAGTGGTCCCGGCCGCCAGGGCGGCGCTGCGCGGCGGGGCCGCCGCACTGGGGATCGCGCAGCTCACCGAGGCCATCGCCGCCCGCGACGCGGGCATCGACGCAACCCTGCTCACCTGGCTGTATGCGCCGGGCGCCGACGTCGCGGGAGCTCTCGACCGCGGGATCGAGGTGACGGTCAGCAGTCTCTGGCAACTCCAGGCCGTCGAGCACGCAGCGCGTGCGTCCGGCCGGACTGCCCGCATTCACCTCAAGGTCGACACCGGGCTGGCCCGGGGCGGTGCGCTCCTGGACGGAGGGGAGAGCGCGTGGCACGAGCTCGTCGCCGCCGTTGCCCCGCTCGCGGCAGAGGGGGTCGTCGAGGTGCGCGGGACCTGGACGCACTTCGTCTATGCGGACGCGCCCGACCACGCCACGGTCCGCAGTCAGCAGCAGGTCTTCCACGAGGCGGTCGCCATCGCCGAGCGTGGCGGCCTGAACCCTGGCGTGCGGCACATCGCCAACTCGGCGGCCACCCTCACCAATCCCTCGGCCTACCTCGACATGGTCCGTCCGGGGCTGGCCGTCTACGGACTGTCGCCGGTGCCCGACCTCGGCAGGCCCGAGGACTTCGGCCTGCGCGAGGCCATGCGGGTCACCGCCCGCCTCGCCCTCGTCAAGCGGGTCAAGGAGGGGCAGGGCGTCTCCTACGGCCACACGTGGCACGCGCCCAGGGACACGGTCGTCGGGCTCATCCCGATGGGCTACGCCGACGGGATCCCCCGTGCCGGAGGGAATCTGGGACCTGTGCAGGTCGGGCGAGCACCGCATACCACCATCGCGGGGAGGGTCTGCATGGACCAGATGGTGATCGACCTCGGCCCGGACTTCGCCGGCTCCGCCGGCGACGAGGTGACCATCATCGGCCGGGGTGCCGACGGGGAGCCGACCGCCCAGGACTGGGCCGAGGCGGTGGGCACGATCAACTACGAGATCGTCACGCGGATGGCGCCGCGAGTCCCCAGACGTTACGTCGGGGCGGGGGCGGGCACGGATGGGCAGCCGCCGATCGATGGTCGCGCGCAGCGGGCCGACGAACGTGCTGGGGAAGGGGTGCGATGAGCCGGAAGAAGCAGATCGCCGCGGCCGGCGCGGGGGTAGCCCTCGTCGCTGCGGGTGCGGGCGCGGCCGAGGCGCTGCGCCGCCACCGCGATGAGCGGGTCGAGGTGCCGGGGAAGACGCTCACCGGCAGCCTCGAGTGGACGCCGACGACCGAGACGGCGGTGCGCACCGAGGACGGCGTCACCCTCCACGTGGAGATCGATGAGCCGAGCACGCCCCGGGCCGGTGCGCCGACGGTCGTCCTCCTTCACGGCTTCACCATCTCGCGGCGGGCCTGGGTATTCCAGCGTCGGGCGCTGACCCAGGCCGGCTACCGGGTACTCACCTACGACCACCGCGGCCACGGCCGGTCGGGGTCGGGCGACGCGGAGCACGCGACGATCGCTCAGCTCGGCCGGGACCTGCGCCGCGTGATCGACCAGATCGCCCCCGAGGGTCCGCTCGTCCTCGTCGGACACTCGATGGGTGGGATGACGATGATGGCCTTCGGCGAGACGTCGGCCGACCTCATCGGCACCCGGGTCGTGGGCGCCGTCTTCATGGCCACGAGCGCGGGCGGCGAGGGGCAGCTCATCTCCCTCGGCTACGGCGCGATGGTCGGCCGGCTCATCGCGAACTACGGTCCAGGTGCTCTGGGTCGGCTCAGCCGCCAGGAGCGGTTCCTGCGCTCACTGCGCAGGTTCGGCCGCGACGTGGAGGACTACTTCGTCTACCACTACTCGTTCTCGTCCCGGATCTCCAGGACTCTGCTCCGCTACACCGGGGACCTCGCCTTCGAGACCCCTTTCGCGACGCTCTCCGGGTTCATCAGCACCTTCAACGACCACGACCGCCGGGGTTCGCTCAAGGTCTGGGGCGCCGTGCCGACGCTCGTCATCACCGCTGCGGACGACCGTCTCACCCCTGCGGACCACGGTGCGGTCATCGCGAGGTCCATCCCTGGCGCGGAGAGCGTGATCGTCCGCAGCTCCGGCCACATGGTCATGCTCGAGCATGCGGACTTCATCAACGAGGAACTCCTCGAGTTCCTCGACAAGGTCGCCGAGTGACGGTCAGTCCGCCGCTGGTCGACGCCGACGCGACCCGCGCCTGGGGTCGACGACTCGGACGTATGCTCCGCGCCGGCGACCTCGTCATCCTCACCGGGGGTCTCGGGGCAGGGAAAACGACGCTCACGCAGGGGATCGCCGAGGGTCTCGGTGTCCGAGGTCCCATCACCTCACCGACGTTCGTCATCTCACGGGTACACCCGTCCGTGTCGGGTGGGCCCGTCCTCGTCCACGTCGACGCCTATCGGCTCGGCGGCCTCGCCGAGCTGGACGACCTCGACCTCGACGCCGACCTCGATCGGGCAGTCACTGTCGTCGAGTGGGGGCACGGCCTGGCTGAGGACCTGGCGAGTGACGGACTTGAGGTGACTCTCGAGGGGGAGTCGGTGCGCACCGCCACGGTCACCGCGTGGGGTTCGCGGTGGGCGACGGCTGAGGCCCAGGAGGAGCTGGGCGGTCTCGGGGCGCACCTCGACGGGTCGCTCGATGCATCGGTCGATGGACCTGTCGATGCACAGAGTGGCAGCACGGAGGGGGCAGCCCGTGATGCCGAGGGTGCCGGCACTGCGGCGGAGGCCGGCTCATGAAGCTTCTGGCGATGGACACCTCGACGTCCGCGATCACCGTCGCGATCCACGACGGCACGGTCGTCCTGGCCGAGCGCAGCGTGATCGACGCGCGTGCCCACACCGAGCACCTGGCGCCCCTCATCACTCAGATCCTCTCTGAGGCTGGTCTTGCACCCGGCGACCTGACGGACGTGGCGGTGGGTGTGGGGCCCGGCCCGTTCACCGGCCTGCGGGTGGGGCTCGTCACCGCGCGGACGTTCGCGCATGCGCTGGACATCCCGGTGCACGGCGTCGTCTCGCTCGATGCCCTCGCCCATGAGGCGATGAGCTCGGAGCGCCTCGATGACGGGGACGAGCTGGTCGTCGCGACGGATGCCCGGCGCAAGGAGGTCTACGTCGCGCGGTACGCCGTCGCGAGCGGCGCGGTCCTGCGCATCACCGAGCCAGCCGTCACGTATCCCGCGGACGTCCCGGAGACCTTCCGTGCCCTCCCGGCAGTCGGGCGCGGTGCCGTGCTCTACCCCGAGACGTTCCCCACCCGGGTGGGACCTCTCGACGTGAGTGCCGGCGCGCTCGCCGAGGTGGCCGTCGCCCAGGTCGCCGCCGGGGTGGAGGTCGGTCTCGACGCGCTCTACCTGCGTCGACCGGATGCCACGCCCTCGGCCGTCTCCAAGTCGACGGTCATGGCACCGCGCGGGGCGAAGCGATGATGGCCACTCAAGGGACCCTGGTGGCGCGGGCGGCCTCCTGGACGGATATCCCGGCACTGGTGGAGCTCGAGCAGGAGCTGTTCGCCGACGATGCCTGGAGCGAGACGACATGGTGGGCGGAGCTCGCTGCCCGACCCCGCCGTGACTATGTGGTGGTCACCGAGGACGACGGGATCCTCGGCTACGGAGGTCTGGACCTCGGTGGGGAGGTCGCCGACGTCATGACAGTCGCGGTGTCCCCCCGCGCGCAGGGGCGCGGCCTGGGCCTTGGTCTCCTCGAGATCCTCGAGAGGCGCGCGAGAGAGGCGGGCGCCGCATACCTCCTGCTCGAGGTGCGCGACGACAACGAGCCGGCCAAATCGCTCTATGGCAGAGCGGGATTCGAGGTGCTCAGAGTGCGGCGGCGCTACTACCAGCCGGGGGACGTCGATGCCCTCGTGATGCGCAAGAGGCTCGACGGGGGAGGGGACGAAGCATGACGCACCAGCCGTTGGTGCTCGGCATCGAGACCTCGTGTGACGAGACCGGGATCGGCATTGTGCGCGGCGAGACGCTGCTCGCCGACGCGATCGCGAGCAGCGTGGACGAGCACGCGCGATTCGGCGGCGTCGTGCCCGAGGTGGCCAGCCGCGCTCACCTGGAGGCGATGATCCCGACGCTCGAGCGGGCATGCACCACCGCGGGCGTGCGACTGAGCGATGTCGATGCGGTCTCCGTGACCGCCGGGCCGGGTCTGGCCGGAGCGCTCATGGTTGGCGTGGCTGCTGCGAAGTCGCTCGCGGTGGCGCTCGGTGTCCCTATCTACGGCGTCAACCACCTGGCTGCTCACGTCGCCGTCGACATCGTCGAGCACGGTCCTCTTCCCGAGCCGACCATGGCACTCCTCGTCTCCGGTGGGCACTCGTCCCTCCTCCTCGTGCCGGACGTCACCGCAGACATCGCGAGCCTCGGGTCGACGATCGACGACGCTGCAGGGGAGGCCTTCGACAAGGTGGCCAGGGTGCTCGGACTGCCGTTCCCCGGCGGGCCGCACATCGACCGGATGGCGTCCCAGGGCGAGGTGACCATCGACTTCCCCCGGGGTCTGACGCAGGGCCGGGACCTCGAGAGACACCGCTTCGACTTCTCCTTCTCCGGGCTGAAGACCGCGGTCAACCGGTGGGTCGAGCTACGGCAGCGCTCGGGCGAGGAGGTCCCCGTAGCCGACGTCGCCGCGTCGTTCCAGGAGGCGGTGGTCGACGTCCTCACGAAGAAGGCGGTCGCTGCCTGCCGTGCCCAGGGAGTCGAGCACCTCCAGATCGGCGGCGGGGTTGCGGCGAACTCGCGGCTGCGGGCGCTCGCACAGGAAAGGTGCGACGCGGCGGGCATCGAGCTCCGCGTGCCGCGGCCTGGCCTGTGCACGGACAACGGCGCAATGGTGGCTGCGCTCGGCGCCCAGATGGTGCTGCGTGGCCGGACACCCTCTGATCTTTCGATCCCGGCTGACTCGTCCATGCCGGTCACTGAGGTGCTTGCCTGACCGCACGGTGAGGTGCCCGTTGGTGCGGGGGTTCGCCTGTGGGTGGTGATGCGTGCGTGATAGTGCGCGCTTCTGCACCCGTTGTCGTGAGCCCTCGTTGTTGGGTGGTGCTGCGTGCGTTGCTGCGCGCGCATCTGCACCCGTTGTCGTGGGGCTGTACCTGTGGGTGGTGCCGCGTGCGCTCATCAGCGCGGAAGACCACCCGCCACCCTCAGCTACAGGGCAGCAGACCCATCTCGTCCTTGAGGGCGAGCACCCGCTCGACGGCGTCCTCCACCTGCTGGGCGAACGTCGGGTCCGCCTCTGCCGTGGCCGCGATCGCGTCGAGCATCTCGCCCGTCGCCCGGGGGTCACCGTTGAGGACGATGTCGCCACCGGCGGAGATGAACCGCACGGCACGCTCACCAGCGGGCAGGTCCGCCAGAGCCGCCGCGTTGACGTCGTCGGTGATGACGACCCCGTCCCAGCCCATCCGCTCACGCAGCAGGCCGGTGATGACGGCGGAGGAGTACACCGCCTGGTTGTCCGGGTCGATCTTCGGGTAGGACGCCGAGGACATCATCACCATGCCGGCGCCCGCGTCCATCCCGGCCTGGAACGGCTGGAGGAACGGGTCGTCCACGTTCGCGACGGCGTCCTCGATCCCCTCCGCCGTGAAGTCGGTGTTGCCCGTGACGCGTCCCAGCCCGGGGAAGTGCTTGACGACGCCGGTCACCCCGGCCTCGGCCATCCCGTCGAGGAATGCAGCGACGTACTCACCCACCACCTGCGGGTCCGACCCGAACTGCCGGCCCCACTTGCCGATGGGCTCGTTGGCCTGACCGACCTCGGCGGGCACGGTGTCGGCGACGGGCGCAAGGTTGACGTTGACGCCGGCGCCGATGATCTCCTGGCCCCAGCCGTTCGCCAGCGCTGTGAGCTCGGCCGGTGAGCTCTGGGCCTGCTCCAGTGCCTTCGGCGGTCGGGTGAAGCCGTCGCCCCGCAGCTGGTGGACGATGCCGCCCTCCTGGTCGGCGGCGATGATGAGGCCGATGTCGCCGGTCGAGGAGGTCGACACGAGCGACTGGAGGTGGGCCGACGTCGAGCGGACCTTCTCGTAGCCCTCCCAGCCACCGAGGTAGACGACGCTTCCCACGTGCTGGTCCCGCACATACGCATCGAGAGCCGTCTGCCCTGCGTTGGTGTCGAAGCCGATCATGAGCAGCTGCCCGAGGCGCTGCTCCGGGGTGAGGCTCGCCGCCACGGTGTCGACACAGGACTGCGGGGGCTCGCTGGGCGTGGCGCTGGCCGTGGCCTCCGCCGACTCGGTATGCGTCGCCTCCGTCGCCGGGCCGCTCGCCTCGGGCGTCGGCTCGGGATCGCTGCCCCCGCCGCACCCCGCGACGGTGAGAGCGCAGAGGCAGGCGAGAGCGGCATACCGGCGGACAGTCACCCTTCGACGCTAACCGGCCCCCGGCCACCCGGCGAAATCCCAGACCGGTCCGCGAGGCCAGCCTCGACCCTCAGATCGCCTGCCCGGCTCACCACAGCGCCGTGCCGGGTCAATAGGCTTGCGGGATGACCTCCGCCCGCCGACCCATCGTGCTCGACGTCGATACCGGCGTCGACGACGCGTGTGCCCTGCTGCTCGCCGCGCTGCACCCGGCTCTCGACCTGCGCGCCGTGACCTGTGTCGGCGGCAACGCGCCGCTGGAGCAGGTCGTGAGCAATACCCTCGCCGTGCTGCACACCGCCGGACGCGACGATGTCCCCGTGGGCGCCGGGGCGGATCGGCCTCTCCTTGCCGAGCCGGTGGACGCCCGGCACGTCCACGGGCAGGACGGCATGGGGGACCTCGGGTGGCCCCGGTCGCCGCACGCGCCGGACCCTCGGCATGCGGTCGAGCTGCTCCGCGACATCCTCCGCGCAGCGGCAGGAATCGGCGAACGGGTGACGCTCGTCCCACTCGCACCGCTGACGAACATCGCGCTGCTGCTGCGGACCTATCCCGACGTCGCGGCCGGCATCGAGGAGATCTGCTTCATGGGAGGGGCAGCCCACGTCGGGAACGCCACTGCGTCAGCGGAATTCAACGTCTTCCATGATCCCGAAGCGGCTGCCGTCGTCATCGACGCCTGCGCCGACCTCGACATCGCAGTGCGGATGTACGGCCTCGACGTCTTCTATGCACCGGCCGTCACCCGGGAGCAGGCCCGCTCGCTCATCGAGCGCGACCCGAACGGCCCGGCCGGCCTCGGTGGCCGGCTCATCGACTACCAGTGCGACCGCTTCGGGTCCGAGAGCGGCACCATCGGGGACGCCGGCGCCGTCTGCGCGGTCATCGCTCGGGAGGCGCTGAAGACCGAGCGACTGCCGGTGCGCGTCGAGCTCGGCGGCACGTGGTCGCGCGGTCGCACGGTCGTCGACCGCCGCGACTGGGGCGGCGACCTCACACACGACCCGCACGGCCAGGCCAATACCCTCGTCGAGGTCGGCCTCGAGGTGGACGCCGAGGCGTTCGTGCGGCTCTGGCTCGACACGCTGTCAGCCGGGATCCGCTGATGGGCCGGGTCTTCGTCGTCGGCTCGCTCAACGCCGACCTCGTCACCTCGGTGCACACCCACCCGTCTCCCGGCGAGACGGTCCTGGGCAACGGCCTGGACCGGTATGCGGGAGGCAAGGGCGCCAACCAGGCCGCCGCGGCGGCCCGGGCCGGGGCGGAGGTGCTCATGCTCGGACGGGTCGGTGCCGACGAGGAGGGTCGGCAGTACCGCAGTCGCCTGGAGCGGCTCGGGGTCGATGTCACCTACCTCGTCACGGACGAGGAGGAGCCGACGGGGCACGCCCTCATCGTCGTGTCGGAGGATGCGGAGAACACGATCGTCGTCATCCCCGGCGCCAACGGCCGCGTGTCCCGGGGCGACCTCGCCCCGCTCGAGAACTGCACGGAGAACGACGTCCTGCTGATGCAGCTGGAGATCCCGCTCCCCACAGTGGCGCTCGCCGCCCGGATCGCGCACGACCGCGGGGCCAGGGTCGTCATCAACACGGCTCCGTATGCGTCGCTCCCCGCAGACATCATCGCCCTCGCCGACCCGCTCATCGCCAACGAGCACGAGGCCATCGCGCTCGCGGATGCCGGTGGGGCGCCGAGCTCACTGCTCATCACCTTCGGTGCACACGGGGCGGGCTGGGACGGGGTCGAGTACCCCGCGCATACCGTCCCTGCGCATCGGGTGCGGGACACGACCGGTGCGGGCGACGCCTTCTGCGGAGCACTCGCCGCGGCGCTCGCGCGAGGCGCGGACCGGGCCGAGGCGATGGAGGTCGCGCTCGCAGCTGGGGCGACTGCCGTCCAGCACCACGGTGCTCAGCCGGACCCGCACCTGTTCGCCGGGAGCTAGCCACGCGGTCGCCGGTCGCAGCCAGTGAGCCCTGGGACACCGAGGGGCGCCTGTGCCTGCGCCCGATCCCGGACGTCTGGTGAGATAGGGCCATGGCAACGACGCACACCATCGGCCTCGGCATCGACATCGGCGGCTCGGGCATCAAGGGCGCACTCGTCGACCTCGTCAAGGGCGAGCTGATCGGCGAGCGGCACAAGATCCTGACTCCTCAGCCCTCGACCCCCGAGGCGGTCGTCGAGGTCGTGGGGCAGATCATCGAGCACTTCGTCGAGGGGCTGCCGGCCGACGCACCCATCGGCGTGACCGTCCCAGGCGTCGTGCAGCGCGGGGTCGTCAAGTTCGTCGGCAACCTCGACGAGTCCTGGGTGGAGTACGACGCCGACACCGGGATCGAGAAGGCCGTCGGACGAGCAGTGCACGTGCTCAACGACGCCGACGCGGCTGGTGTCGCGGAGGCGCGCTTCGGCGCGGCGAAGGGTCAGGACGGGCTCGTGCTCGTGACCACCCTCGGGACGGGCATCGGGGTGGGGATGATCTTCAACGGGGTCCTCGTGCCCAACGTCGAGCTCGGCCACCTCGAGATCGACGGCCACAACGCCGAGTCCCGGGCGGCGGCGAGCGCCAAGGAGCGAGAGGGACTCTCCTACGAGGAGTGGGCGACGCAGCGGCTGCAGCGGTACTACTCCCACGTCGAGAACCTGCTCTGGCCGGACCTCTTCGTCGTCGGCGGCGGGGTCTCGCGCAAGTCCGACAAGTTCCTCCCGCTGCTCGAGCTGCGCACCCCGATCGTGCCGGCCGCCCTGCGCAACATGGCCGGGATCGTCGGCGCAGCCGCTGTGGCGGCCGAGCACGCCGCAGCCTCGGCAGGTTCCACCGACTGACCCACCACGTCACAGTGCGTACACGAACGTGACAATAGGAACGTTCTGGTACGCCCGCTGCGGTGGGTGTACTCGAGCAGCCGGCTCGGGCGCCGTACACGTACGTGACAATAGGAACGTTCTGGTACGCCCGCTGGCCGGCGGATCGTGGTCAGTCGGGGTGCACGACAAGGACCGCCGGCGTCCCGGCGACCCGGGTCAGCACGATGGTCGCCTGCTCCCCGGAGCCGGCCTTACGCCCGATCCGCAGCTCCCGACGCAGGCGGTCCTCGTCGAGCCGGATGCCGCGCTTCTTGATCGTCACGCCAGTGATCCCCCGCGTCCGCAGCCACGACCGCAGCGACTTGACGTTGAACGGCATCGCCTCGCTCACCGTGAACCGGCGGGCGAACTCCACCTCAGCGAAGCGGTCCGAGGTCACATAGCCCAGCCCCGGCTCGATCTCGGCCCCGCCCGTGCGCGCCGTCACCGCACCGAGCAGGCCGGCCCGGGTCACGGCGCGGTCGGGCTCGTAGAGCCACGGGCCGAGGGCGGACAGCGACATCGGTGAGGGCTCCAGCGGTGCAGCCATCGACTCGTCGACCCGCACGGGGGCAGCCGGACCGGACGACAATACGAGGGCGTTGCGTCCGCGGCGGCGCACGAGCGGCCCGAACCACACGACGCACTCGAGCAGCTCGCCGTCGAACGAGACCCACTGGGCCTCGGTACCCGGGGGTTGGTCGCTGTGCGAGAAGGTCGGACTCAGCTTGACCCCCGTCGCCGGTACGACCCTCGCGAGCTCCTGGACGAAGCTCCAGGACGGCGATATCTCCTCGAGACGGAACACTCTGCGCGTCCGCCCGTTGACGTCCGCGACTCCCGGGCGGCGGCGTGCGGGATCCAGCCAGACCCCCACCCGGTCGAGGACCGGGTCCACCGGTGGCTCGAAGTCCTCGGCGAACCCGTGGTGGGCCCGGGAGTCCGGCCAGGGGCGCAGGTTGGTGTCCGCGATCCGCGCGGTCACCGGGTCGGAGTCGATCGCCGACACAGTCACCCCGAGGACCGACAGGGCCATGGCGTCCGAGCCGATCCCGCACCCGAGGTCGTGGACGGTCGCGAGGCTGGCCCGCGCATACCTCTCCGCGTGCTGGGCCGCGAGCTCGAGGCGGGATGCCTGCTCGAGGCCGTCCGGGGTGAAGAGCATGCCCTCGGCGAACTCGCCGAACTTCTCGCGCGCGCGGGCGCGCAGCCGGGACTGGAGGAGCAGGCCGGCCGACTGCTCGGGGGTGTATCCGGCCGCCCGCAGCCGCGACTGCATCGCGAGCTCGGTGGTGGGGTCGTAGGGAGGGAGGTTGCGCAGCGCCTCCCAGCCTTGCGGCGAGGCGAGCCAACGTACGGTCGCCACATCCATGCGGTGAATCCTCGCACGGAAGTAGCGCGCTCGCGTACGCGGTCCCGCCCGGCCGCGGTCAGGTCGGATGCGGGACGGCGGGCGACGACCGAGCCCCGGCGGCCGACCCGTGCCCGGGGGAGCACGCCTCCGCGGCCCTTCCGCAGGCGACTCCGGCGCGCACCGCCCGCACGGCCGACACCCGTTGGCACTCGGCTTGACCGAGTGCTAACGAGCGACCTAGATTCATCCTTGGCACTCTCATATCGCGAGTGCCAACCGTGTCACCGGTCCTGGTCCCGGCCCCCGCGACGGCGGGACCCGCGTCCGAGGCACGACTCGTATTCGTCAGATCGACTCACCCCAGAAGGGGAGGACCACAGAACCATGTCGGTTTCCATCAAGCCGCTCGACGACCGCATCGTCGTCAAGTCCCTCGAGGCTGAGCAGACCACCGCGTCCGGTCTCGTCATCCCGGACACCGCGAAGGAGAAGCCCCAGGAGGGCGAGGTCGTCGCGGTTGGCCCCGGCCGCTGGAACGAGGACGGCGACGAGCGCGTCCCCATGGACATCAACGTCGGCGACCGCGTCATCTACAGCAAGTACGGCGGCACCGAGGTCAAGCACGGCGGCGAGGAGTACCTCATCCTGTCGTCCCGCGACGTCCTCGCGATCGTCGGCTGAGCTGAGCGCAGCGGATCCCGCCTGACACCCGGGTATGCGGTGCGCGGCTCTCGCTAGCCGCGCACCGCATCCCGGGCCAGCAGCGACTTACCTCAGCACACAACACACCAAAGGACACCAATGGCAAAGGAACTGGAGTTCAACGACGCCGCCCGCAAGGCGCTCGAGCGTGGCGTCGACGCACTCGCCAACACCGTCAAGGTGACGCTCGGCCCCAAGGGCCGCAACGTCGTCATCGACAAGAAGTGGGGCGCTCCGACGATCACGAACGACGGCGTCACCATCGCCCGTGAGGTCGAGCTCGAAGACCCCTACGAGAACCTCGGCGCCCAGCTCGCCAAGGAGGTCGCCACCAAGACCAACGACATCGCCGGTGACGGCACCACCACCGCGACCGTCCTCGCCCAGGCGATGGTCAAGGAGGGCCTGCGCAACGTGGCCGCAGGAGCCGCTCCCTCGGCGCTCAAGCGCGGTATGGACGCAGCCGTCTCGGCCGTGTCGGACGAGCTCCTGAAGAGCGCCCGCGAGATCGAGGACAAGGACGAGATCGCCTCCGTCGCCGCCCTCTCGGCGCAGGACACCGAGATCGGCGCGATCATCGCCGACGCGTTCGACAAGGTCGGCAAGGACGGCGTCATCACCGTCGAGGAGTCCTCGACCGCCTCGACCGAGCTCGAGTTCACCGAGGGTATGCAGTTCGACAAGGGCTACATCTCCCCGTACTTCATCACCGACGCCGAGCGCATGGAGGCCGTCCTCGAGGACGCCTACGTGCTCATCAACCAGGGCAAGATCTCGGCCATCGCCGACGTCCTGCCCATCCTCGAGAAGGTCGTCCAGTCCGGCAAGCCGCTCCTGGTGATCGCCGAGGACGTCGAGGGTGAGGCCCTGTCGACGCTCGTCGTGAACAAGATCCGCGGCACCTTCAACGTCGTCGCCGTCAAGGCCCCCGGCTTCGGTGACCGCCGCAAGGCGATGCTGCAGGACATGGCGATCCTCACCGGTGGCCAGGTCATCGCCGAGGAGGTCGGCCTCAAGCTCGAGGCTGCCGAGCTCGACATGCTCGGCCAGGCGCGTCGCGTCGTCGTCACCAAGGACAACACGACGATCATCGACGGCCACGGCAAGCCCGAGGACGTCGAGGCCCGCGTGCGCGAGCTGAAGGCGACCATCGAGACGACCGACTCCGACTGGGACCGCGAGAAGCTCCAGGAGCGCCTCGCCAAGCTCGCCGGCGGCGTCTGCGTCATCAAGGTCGGCGCGCACACCGAGGTCGAGCTCAAGGAGAAGAAGCACCGCATCGAGGACGCCATCTCGGCGACCCGCGCGGCCATCGAGGAGGGCATCGTCGCCGGCGGTGGCTCCGCCCTCATCCAGGCCGTCAAGGTCATCGACGGCCTCGACCTCGAGGGCGACGAGCTCGTCGGCGCCCGAATCGTCCAGCGCGCCGCGGCCGAGCCGCTGCGCTGGATCGCCGAGAACGCGGGCCTGCAGGGCTACGTCGCCGTGGCGAAGGTCCAGGAGCTCGAGCCGGGCATGGGCCTCAACGCCGCCACCGGCGAGTACGAGGACCTCGTCAAGGCCGGCGTCATCGACCCGGTCAAGGTCACCCGCTCCGCCCTGCGCAACGCCGAGTCCATCGCCTCCATGGTTCTGACGACGGACACCCTCGTCGTCGAGAAGCCCGAGGACGAGCCGGAGCCGTCTGGTGGCCACGGCCACGGGCACGGCCACTGAGGCCTGACACCGAGGTCACGCCCACGCGTATGCCGCGCTCCCCGCACGAGGGGAGCGCGGCATACGCATGCGTACCCGTGTTTGGGCCGTTCTTCCCGAAGTCGGAGCACTGTAGCGCTCCGAACTGGTGACAACGAACCAAACGCGGGGAGGGGGCGGGTCAGCGGCCGGTGACGACGACCCGCTCGCCGCCGAGCTCGATCACGTCACCCACGTGCAGCTGCCGGCCGCGGCGCGTCTCGCCCTCGCCGTTGACGCTCACGACGCCGCGCTCGATGAGCTCGCGCGCTTCGCCGCCGTCCTCGACGAGGCCGGCGAGCTTGAGCAGCTGACCGAGCCGGATCATCTCGTCCCGGATCGGGACCGGGACAGGTGGGTCGGTCGCGGAGGAGTCGGTCATGGGCTCAATCCTTGCTCATCGCCAGGGGTCGGCTCATCGGCGTTGCCTTCCTCCTCGACGCGGCCTTCCTCCTGCGCGGGTGCGTCCTCATCGGTGCCGACCGCTTCGGCGGCGCGACGCTCCTCCTCGGCACGCTGTGCATCGACCCGGCTGCGAGCCGACTCGCCCGCCGCGTCCGACTCCGCCGCGTCCGACTCCGCGGCGAACACGGCCCGCTGCGTGACTCTGTTCGGCCGCCGGCAGGTCCGCGTGTCCTCCTCGTCGATCTCCCGGGTGTCGACGCGCGACCCGTTGATGAGGGAGATGTCGTCGTAGGCAGGGCGCCCGCGCACGATGTTCTGGTACTGGTAGCGCGTCAGGGTCGCGAGCCGGCAGTCGGTGCCGAAGGCGAGGACGTCGAAGGCGAACGGTTGGCCGGTCAGCTCCTCCCCGGGTTGCTGCTCGCGGAAGTGCGTGAACGGGCCGCCGCCGGTGAAGGTCCCGGCCTGGATGCGGTTGCCCTCGATCGCCGGAGAGTGCATGTGACCGTTGAGCGCCACCCCGACGTCGGAGAGGTCCGCGACCGCCCACGGCTGGTGGCTGACGACGATGTCGACGGGTTCCCGATCCGCGAACGCAGTCACGAACGCCTCGCGCGCCGGCTGCTGCTTCTCCGCCGACCGCGACCCGCTGTCGCCGAAGTACCGCGGGTCGTTGAACCCAGCGATCCGCAGGCCACCGAGGTCGATCTCGAGGTAGCGGTCCGGGTCCGGCTGCAGGACGTATGCGTTGGGCACCTCCGCGATCGCGTCCACCACGGCGTAGTCCAGCTCCGCACGGGCGTCGTGGTTCCCGCGGACATAGAGGTAGGGCACGCCCAGGGACTCGATGCCGGAGAGCAGGCCGGAGGCCCTGAGCTCGGCGGGAGAGCCGAAGTTGACGATGTCACCGGTGTCGATGACGGCGTCGATCCGCTCCGCCTCGACGATGGAGCGCATGAGCCGGTAGTAGTTCGCGCCGTGGATGTCCGAGACGAGGAGCACCCGCAGCGCGATCTCCCGGTCGGTGACCGGCTCGGTGTACTTCTCCTGGAGGGCGTTGGACAGCACGATGAGGTTGCGTAGGTACGGCGCCACCTGCGCCGACCGCGCCTCGACGTCGTCGAGGATGTCCAGGTTGGACTGGACGGCCGTGATGAGTCCGGTCGTGGCGAAGGTCGGCTGGCGGTCCACGCGGTAGGTGGCCGCCATCGAGAGGCTCGCGACCAGCGTGGCGATGAGCGCCCCGGCGGTCGTGGAGACGAAGAGCCACGGCCTGGGCTTGCGGTGCCGCACGAGGACGTACGCCACGAGGAGCAGCGCCGCGGTGACGAGAGCACCGATGAGGAAGCGCACGCCGAGCTGGATGGCGGTGGCTCGAACGACCTCGGCGAGCTCCTCGGTGCTCGGCTGCAGGCTCCGCGCGCTCACCCCGGGCTGGACGAGCGCGTTGGTGATCTCGGGCCGGATCTGTGGAGTCGCCTCAATGCCCGGGGCAACGCCGGGGAAGCCCATGAGGAGGTCGCCGAAGATCGTCGGGACGGTGATGCTCGAGAGGTCCCGGGGATCGGCGGAGAGCGAGACGGTCGCCTGGTAGTAGTCGGTCTGCGCGGTCACCGGCGCGAGGTTCGTCGCGGTCAGCCCGCCGAAGAGAGCCAGGACGGCGAAGGCGATGGTCGAGAGGATGTGCTTGCTCCGGGGGGAGCCGATCGGCCATCCCGCCCGCACCCAGGCCACGGTCGCCGTCAGGAACAGCCAGAGCACGAGCGCCGACACGACGATCCGCTCATGCAGTCCGAAGATGCCCGACCCCAGGGTCATCGGCAGGCTGAGCACGCCGAGCAGGAGGATGCTGGTGGCGCGTTTGGCGATCGCCGGGCGCATGAGGCCCCTGCTCCTCGAGTGGGCCCCGAGCCACGGCCAGCTCGCGAGGAGGAGCAGAGCCGGCGCGAGGATGAGCGTGTGCCCGACGGTGAACTCACCACGCGCCGGCAGCGGCACGGCTGCGGCGCCGAGAGTGAAGAGGCCTGCCCCTGCCAGCGCGAACCGCCCCGCCCGTCGAATACCCGTCAGCGACCAGGCGGTCGCCAGGTACAGCAACCCCGTGAGCACCAGCGCGGTCGTCATCGCCCAGCGGTGCGGCACCCCGGCCGCAGCCAGCGAGCTGATCGGCTCGCGGATCGGCGAGTAGTCATCCGGCTGCAGCCACTGCGCGAGGAGCCAGCCGCCGACGAGGCTCACGACAGCGCCGAGCGACGCGAGCAGGGCAGCGCGAGGACGCCTCCCGGGCTGCATGATCGACTCCGTCATCGGTGCAACTGTAGGTGTGTCCGCTGAGCGACATCACGATCCGGCGCCCGTAGCCTGTCAGGTGTGACCGCGTCCGACCCCGCCGCCGAGCCGACTCCCGAGGTCCCAGAGGGAGTCGACCGGGGCCGCTCGCCAGGGCCGATGGACGACAACGAGGGACCGGCCGGCTCCAGCGGCTCCTACGACACAGACCCTTCCCAGGGCACGACGTATGCGCCGGCTCCCCTCGCCGACTGGGCGGCGGCCGCGCTGGTGTTCGGCTCCAGCGCCGCGGTCCTCGTCGTCGAGCTCGTCGCGCTGCGGCTCCTGGCTCCCTACCTCGGCCTGACCCTGGAGACGAGCACGCTCGTCATCGGGGTGGCGCTCGCGGCGATCGCGTTCGGCTCGTGGGTCGGCGGCTTCTGGGCGGACCGTGTCAACCCGCGCGCAACGCTGGCGCCCTTGCTCGCGATCTCGGCGGCGGCGATCGCGGCGACCCCGTTCCTCGTGCGCGGATCGGCGCAGTTCGCCGACGGGGCCTTCCTCGTCCTCGTCGCCGGAGCGATGATCATCGTCCCCGGTGCACTGCTGTCCGCGGTGACCCCGATGGTCACGAAGCTCATGCTCACCTCGCTCGACGAGACGGGAACGATCGTCGGCCGGCTCTCGGGCATCGCCACCGTCGGTGCGATCGCCGGGACGATCATGACCGGCTTCATCCTCATCTCGAGGCTCCCGATCACCTGGATCATGATCGGTCTCGGTGCGGCGTTGCTCCTCGCGGCGACCGCGGTCGCCTTCCGGATCGGGCGCGCCCAGGACGGGGCGAGGACATCGCTCGCCGCCCCTGCCGCGGCCGCTGTGGTCCTCGCCGGCGCGACGGTCATCCTCCCCAGTGGGTGCGACACCGAGACGGTGTACCACTGCGCCTCCGTCGTCGCGGACCCGGAGCGAGAGGGGGCCGTCACCCTGGTACTCGACGGACTGCGGCACTCCTATGTCGACCTCACCGACCCGACCTATCTCGAGTTCACCTATATCCGGGCCATCGCCGCCGGTATCGACAGCCGCTTCGATCCCGGCGTCCCCCTGCGGGTGCACAGCCTCGGCGCCGGCGGCCTCACCCTGCCCCGCTACCTCGCTGCGGACCGCCCCGGCACGACCGGCACGGTCTTCGAGATCGACCCCGGCGTCATCCGCCTCGACCGCGAGCAGCTCGCCCTACCCGCGGACCTCGTCGACATCCGCGTCGAGGACGCTCGGCTCGGCGTGCGCTCGCTGCCTTCCGACGACGCCGACGTCGTCATCGGGGACGCCTTCGGGGGCGTGAGCGTCCCGTGGCACCTGACGACCCGGGAGGCTGTGCGCGAGATCGACCGGGTGCTCGCGGGTGACGGCATCTACCTGGCCAACATCATCGACCACGGCCCCCTCGCCTTCGCCCGCGCCCAGACGGCGACCCTGGCCGACGCATACCCCCACGTCGCCGTCGCATGGCAGGGCCAGGGTGGGAATCTCGTCGCGGCCGCGAGCCGCACCCCGATCGACGGGGCGGCCTGGCAGGACCGTATGCGGTCGCTCGGCCTGGAGTGGACGGTCCTGACCGGTGCGGAGCTGGACGCCTGGATCGACGGCGCGCCGGTGCTCACCGACGACTATGCGCCGGTCGACCAGCTGCTCACGCCCTACCCTCCGGCTGTCCGGAGGGTGTGAGCGGGCCGGACGGGCTCGAGCGTCCCAAGGCGTGAACGGTCCTGAGGTCGTGAGCGGCACAGAGAGGCGGAAGTTGACGCTAACCGCCCCCGGAACGGGACGCCGCGCTTATCGTTGACCCCGACTCGATCGACGGTCCCTGGGACTGCCGATCTGCGTTCATGACCATGTCACCTCGATCCTGCAGCAGCCTCACGCCCGACCATCCCCCCACCCGCACCCAGACCATCCTCATGGAGTACGTATGAACCCGTTGTCCGTCGAACCCGGTGTCGAGATCACCGAGGCCGAGCGCGAGATCATCGAGAACAGGCCGCCGAACGTCGCGGTCCAGTTCCGCGAGCGTGTCGCGAAGAGCCCCGACCGGGAGGCGTTCCGCTACCCCGACGCCCATGAGAGCTGGCAGTCCGTGACCTGGGGCGAGGCCGGTGAGCTGGTCGACCGCCTCTCGGCCGGTCTTCTCGCCCTCGGCGTGCAGCCCCGGCAGCGGGTGGCGATCGCGTCCGGTACGCGCTACGAGTGGATCCTCGCCGACCTGGCGATCATGTGTGCGGGTGCGGCCACGACCACGGTGTACCCCACGACGATCCAGGACGACGTCGCCTACATCCTCTCCGACTCCGAGTCCAGGGTCGTCTTCGCCGAGGACGCCGACCAGGTCGAGAAGGTGCGCGGCGTGCGCGACCAGCTCCCCACCGTGACGAAGGTCGTCGTGCTCGACAACACGGTCCCCGCGGACGACGGTGACGGCTGGATCATCTCCTTCAGGCAGCTCGAGGAGATCGGCGCCGAGCACCTCGCCGCCAACCCGTCCTCGGTCGACGACGTCGTCGCCAGCATCGAGCCGGAGGACCTGGCCACCCTCATCTACACCTCGGGGACGACCGGTCGTCCCAAGGGGGTGCGGCTGCGCCACTCGTCGTGGACCTACGAGGGTGCCGCCGTCCAGGCGAACGGCATCCTCAGCGAGGATGACCTGCAGTTCCTCTGGCTGCCGATGGCCCACTCCTTCGGCAAGGTGCTGCTCTCCACCCAGATCCAGATCGGCTTCCCGACCGCCATCGACGGCCGGGTCGAGCGGATCGTCGACAACCTCGCCGTCATCAAGCCGACCTTCATGGGCGCGGCCCCACGCATCTTCGAGAAGGCGCACGGCCGCATCGTCACGATGCAGGCCGCCGAGGGCGGACTGAAGGAGAAGCTCTTCCTCAAGGCCTTCGAGGTCGGGCGTCAGAAGGACCGCCTCGAGCGCGAGGGCAAGCCGGTGCCGTTCCTCCTCGGGGTCCAGCACGGGCTCTTCGACGCCCTGGTCTTCAAGAAGGTGCGCGAGCGCTTCGGCGGGCGAGTCCGCTTCTTCATCTCCGGTGCTGCGGCGCTGAACCAGGAGATCGCCGAGTGGTTCAACGCAGCCGGCATCACCATCCTCGAGGGCTACGGACTCACGGAGAGCTCGGCGGGCTCCTTCGTCAACCGCCCCGACACCAACAAGTTCGGGACCGTCGGCAAGGTGTTCCCGGGCAGCCAGGTCAAGCTCGGCCCGGACGACGAGATCCTCATCAAGGGTCCCGGCATCATGGACGGCTACCACAACCTCCCCGAGGACACCGCCAAGGCCCTCGACGAGGCCGGGTGGCTGCACACCGGCGACAAGGGCGCGCTCGACGAGGACGGCCACCTCCGGATCACCGGCCGCATCAAGGACCTCTTCAAGACCTCGGGCGGGAAGTACATCGCCCCCGGTGCCCTGGAGAGCAAGTTCAAGGCGATCTGCCCCTACGCCAGCCAGTTCCAGGTCTTCGGCAACGAGCGCAACTACATCGTCGCCCTCATCACCTTGGACCCGGACGCCATGGCCGGCTGGGCTGCGGAGAACGGCATGGCCGGGGCTTCCTACGAGGAGGTCGTGTCCAGCGAGCCGGTCAAGCAGATGGTCGCCGGCTACGTCTCCGAGATGAACCAGGGGCTCAACCGGTGGGAGACCATCAAGAAGTGGCGCCTGCTCGACCACGACCTCACCATCGACTCCGGTGAGCTCACCCCGTCGATGAAGGTCAAGCGCAACGTCGTCGAGAGCAACTACTCGCACGTCATCGAGGAGATGTACGCCTCGGAGAAGTAGCAGTCTGCTGCAGGGTTACCTCCTGCGGGCGCGGAGTCACCGAGCCGGTGGTGGTCGACACTGACCGCCACCGGCTCGGTCGTTCGTGCAGCGCTCCGACGGGGCGGACCTGCGGGCGCCGCGAGCAGCGCGGTCCTTCGAATCGGCCTGCCTGCTCGGTGTCGACCGGCTGAGCAGGAGTCAGCCGGGGTGCCCGGGACCCTCCGCGAACGGGCCCGAGTCCCCGGGCGACCCGCGCGCAGTGCCCCCGGCCAACGGTCCCGGAGTGCCGCCGGGTCAGGCGACGCCGAGGTCCTGACGGGCCAGTTGCCGGGAGCGCTCTTCCTCGTCCATCCCACCCCACACACCAAAAGGTTCACGGATGGCGAGTGAGTGCTCCCGGCAGGCCTGGAGGACTGGGCAGCGCGCGCATACCTGCTTGGCTCGCTCGGCCCGCGCCCGGCGGGCTTTGCCCCGCTCCCCGTCCGGATGGAAGAACATCTCGGAGGGCAGGACCCGGCAGGCTCCCCGTTCCTGCCACTCCCACAGGTCAGCAGCCGGAATCGGGGCGGAGGTCCCCACTGCTCGTACCGCTCGTGTCATGCAGGTCACGTTAGGCGGCGTTCTGGCAGGGTGGGGTCAGCATCCGGTATGGGTTGGGTAAGCGTCCGTGGGCCGCTTTCCGCAGGTCACGGGCTTGGAGACGCCTATCGAAGAAGTCCTATAGGGGTACGGCGCTCTCGACGGTCGTCCCGCGCTCGTGGGGAAGCTGGGTGTCGCCATAGCAACGGCAATCTTCCCCACGAGGCGCCTCGGTCAGCGGAAGGGGGCGCGGGGCCCATAGTGGACAAATATGAACAAATGAGCATAGAGTCGCAGCACAAAGAGAGGAGTGCGCGGTGCCACGGGTAGCGGTCGTCGGAAGCTATGGGGTCGGACTCACCATGCGCGTGCCGCGGATGCCGGTCGCGGGGGAGACCCTCAGCGGTGGGGAGTTCTCGTCCGGCCATGGCGGGAAGGGGTCCAACCAGGCCGTGCAGGCCGCCCGTCTCGGGGCCCAGGTCGACTTCTTCACCGCGATTGGCGCCGACGACCTCGGCCGAGGTGGCCAGGTGCTGTGGGCGGAGGAGGGGATCAACGCCTCGGTCGTCGTCCCGGAGGATGCCGCGACGATGGCCGGCGTCATCCTCGTCGAGGAGTCGGGGGAGAACCGCATCGTCATCGCACCCGGGGCGCTTGCCCGGCTGCGTCCCGAGGACCTCGACGACTTCGAGTCGGCGCTCGCCGCAGCCGATATCGTCGTGGTGTCCCTCGAGATCCCCGTCGAGGTCGCCGTCCGCGCCTTGGAGCTGGCGCATGCGGCAGGCACGAGGACCCTGCTCAACCCCGCACCGGCCGCGCCGATGCCTGACTCGGTCTGGCCGGCCGTTGGCGTCCTCACCCCCAACGCGACGGAGGCGGCCGTTCTGCTCGGTCTGGACCCGGACGCGGGGGCCCACTCGGCCGAGTCCCTCGCCCTGCGGCTGCACGAACGAACCGGAGCGACGATCATGATGACGCGCGGGGGCCACGGTGTCCTCGTCTGTCTCGATGGGGAGATCACCCACGTCCCGCCGGTCGAGGCCGCCGCGGTCGTCGACACCACCGGCGCGGGCGACTCCTTCACGGGAGCGGCCGCCGTGGCTCTGGCCGAGGGCGCGGACCCGATGACCGCAGCACAGTTCGGAGCCCGCGCCGGCGCCTGGACCGTCGCCCACTCCGAGGTCATCCCCGCGCTCCCGCGCCGCAGCGACCTCGACTCCTCCTCCATCTCGTCCTCACCCACCACGTCGACCGACCCAGAGTCGTCCACCTCAGGAGACCCCACATGACCCAGCACATCGACCCGGCGCAGCTCGACGCCCGAGCCCTCGCCGCATACATCCAGCACACGAAGATCGCGGTCGGCACGACCCGCGACCAGATGCTCACCCACCTGCAGGAGGCGGTGGACTACGGCTTCGACGCCGCGATGGTCGCCGGGTCCTGGGTGCCGCTGGCGGCCGAGGTCCTCGCGGGGACCGGCATCACTGTCGCGTCGGCGCTCGACTTCCCCACCGTCGGCGTGATGACGAGCGCAGGCAAGGCTGCCGAGGCGGCCGAGCTGGTCCGACTCGGAGCCCGCGAGCTCGACATCGGTGTGCAGATCGGGTGGCTCAAGAGCGGCGACTACGACGGGTTCCGGGAGGACATCGCCGGCGTCGTGCGCGCCAGCGGGGTGCCGGTCAAGGTCATGCTCGAGCTGCCCCTGCTCACCGATGCCGAGAAGGAGGCGGCGGTGGAGCTCGCGGTCGAGGCGGGTGCCACCTACCTGAAGAACGCGAGCAGTGGCGCCATCGAGACCGCGAACCCGGCGAGCATCCGCTATCTCGTCGAGCGGGCGCCGGCCGGCGTCCTCGTCAAGGCCTCCGGTGGCATCACCACTCGGGCGCAGGTGATCGAGCTCCTGGCTGCCGGGGCGGCGAAGGTCGGCACGAGCGCCGGCATCGCCATCGTGACCGACACCTCGGACGATGAGACAACGAGCTACTGACCCTCCGGGCGCTGCCGCCGTGGATCCGGCTGCGCCGACGCCACTCCATGCGCAGATCGAGACCTGGCTGCGCACCCGGATCGAGACAGGCGCCTGGCGCGACCATATGCGGTTGCCGCCCGAGCCCGCCCTGGCCGCCGAGCTCGGGGTGAGCCGCGGGACGTTACGCCGGGCGATCCGCGGTCTGGTCGCGGACGGACTGCTCATCCAGACCCCGGGTCGCGGCACGTTCGTTGCCGGGTCGGTCGTCGAGCCGGCGCTCGCGCAGCGACTGACGACGCTCAATGAGGCCTTCCTCGACGCCGGGCAGCCGCTGGAGACGTCCGTGATCGACGTGCAGCGAACGGCCGCGTCCGAGACCGTCGCAGCCCTCCTGGAGGTGACGCCCGCCACCGAGGTGCTGCGCCTGGAGCGGGTTCGCCTCCTCGAGGGAGCGTCGGTCGCCCATCTGATCAACACCGTCCGGCTCGACCTGGTGCCAGGGCTCGACGAGGTCGACTTCACGACCCGGCCACTCTTCGACGTCCTCGAGCACGATCACGGGATCGACATCGCCAGCGCCCGGCGCAGCTTCGACGCCGTGCTCGCGGGCAGCGTGAACGCCGAGCTGCTCGACGTCGATCCCTCGTCACCCCTGCTGCACCTCGAGCAGCTCACGCGCACCTCGGACGGCACGCCCATCGAGCACTCGGACGTGTGGCTGCGCTCCGACCGGGTGCGGGTGACCTCCCTGCTGAGCCGCCACTGAGGATGGCGACCCACGCCGGACAGCCTTCAGACGCCGCCGCAACGACCCCAAGATCCCGTCCCAACTCACGATCCGAGCCCAGCGATAGAACAAGGAGCACCATGTCGAGCGAGCAGACCACGGTCCCCGTCATCATCGACACCGACACCGCGCAGGACGACTGCATCACCATCATCGCGGGGATGATGGACCCGGTCGCGGACGTCCGGGCGATCACCATGGTGGCGGGCAACGTCGGCTTCGACCAGCAGGTCCGCAACGCCCATCTCACGCTCAACGCGTTGGGCCGCCTCGGCGAGGTGCCGATCCACCTCGGCTGCCGCAGGCCGGTGCTCGTCCCCTGGGTGTCGGCCGAGAACGTCCACGGCGACGGCAGCGGTGGACTGCGCATGGATGAGGAGGGGCTGACCACCGAGGCCGAGCACGGCGTCGACGCCCTGCTGCGGCTCACCGCCGAGGAGCCGGGGGAGATCTCCATCGTCGCCATCGGCCCGTTGACGAACCTCGCGGTGGCCGCCATCAAGGACCCGACCTTCCCGGCAAGGGTCAAGCAGCTCGTCATCATGGGCGGCTCCAACAACGGCCGGGGCAACATCACCCCTGCTGCCGAGTTCAACTTCTATGTCGACCCGCACGCCGCGCGAATCGTCTTCGAGGCCGGCTTCGACATCACCCTCGTGCCGTGGGCTCCGCTAACCCTGCAGGACGCGGTGTTCAAGCGCGACCAGCTGGCCGAGATCGAGGCGCTCGGCACCCCGCTCTCGGAGTTCTTCGGGCGGGTGTGCTCCTCGACGCTCGCGTTCGACGAGTCGGTCGGTATCCCGGGCACCACCCACCCGGACTCCCTGTCGATGGCGGTCCTCCTCCACCCGGACCTGGTCCTGCGCTCGTCCCGGCAGAACGTCGCCATCGAGTGCGACTCCGAGCTCACCCGGGGCTACGCGGCGATCTCGTGGGGCGTCCATGGACTCGAGCCCAACGCGGAGGTCATCGAGGCCGTCGACGGGGAGCGCTTCTACACCTATCTGCGGGACATCCTGGCCACCCCGACCCAGCCCAACCGACCCTTCCGGGTCGGTGACCAGTCCTAGCGGGCGAGCCCCGCGGCCATCCGCATGCGGGCGGAGGCCGTCACCGCGACACGTAGACTGTGGCAATGGGCCTGGGCATGACTGAATCCGGCGCAAGCGGCGCGGACTTCCCCCGCATCGAGCTGGGACTGACCTATGACGACGTGCTCCTCCAGCCGGGTGAGACCGATGTCATCCCGAGTGAGGTCGACACGACCTCCAGGCTGACGCGCGATATCTCGTTGCGCGTGCCGCTGCTCTCGGCAGCGATGGACACGGTGACCGAGTCCCGGATGGCCATCGCCATGGCCCGGATGGGGGGCATCGGGGTCCTGCACCGCAACCTCTCCATCGAGGACCAGGCCTACCAGGTCGACCTCGTCAAACGCACCCAGACCGGGATGATCTCGAACCCGGTGACGATCGGCCCGGACGCCACCCTGGAGGACCTGGACACCCTGTGTGGGGAGTACCGCGTCTCGGGCCTGCCGGTGGTCGGCGTCGACAACGAGCTGCTCGGGATCATCACGAACCGCGACCTGCGCTTCACGCCGGTGGCGGAGTGGGCGACGACGAAGGTCTCCGAGGTGATGACGCCGATGCCGCTCATCACCGCGCCTGTCGGGATCTCCCGGGAGGAGGCCACCCTCATCCTGCGCCAGCACAAGCGCGAACGGCTTCCGATCGTCGACGAGCAGGGTCGCCTCGCCGGGCTCATCACGGTCAAGGACTTCGTCAAGAGCGAGCAGTACCCGCATGCCTCGAAGGACGCCGAGGGTCGACTCCTCGTCGGTGCCGCCGTCGGCTACTTCGGTGAGGCGTGGGAGCGGGCGACCACCCTCATCGAGGCGGGCGCGGATGTCCTCGTCGTCGACACCGCTCACGGCCACGCCCGGCTCCTGCTGGAGATGATCGCCCGCCTCAAGGGTGATCCGGCCACCCGCGACGTCCAGATCATCGGCGGCAACATCGCCACCCGGGAGGGCGCCCAGGCCCTCATCGATGCCGGCGTGGACGCGGTCAAGGTCGGCGTGGGCCCGGGCTCGATCTGCACGACCCGCGTCGTGGCCGGCGTCGGGGTGCCCCAGGTGACGGCGATCCTCAACGCCGCGCGGGCCTGCGGACCGGCGGGGGTGCCGCTCATCGGCGACGGTGGCCTGCAGTACTCGGGTGACATCGCCAAGGCGCTCGTCGCCGGCGCGGACACCGTGATGATCGGTTCGCTCCTCGCCGGGTGTGAGGAGAGCCCAGGCGACCTCGTCTTCATCAACGGCAAGCAGTTCAAGTCCTACCGCGGCATGGGCTCGCTCGGCGCGATGTCCTCCCGGGGGAAGAAGTCCTACTCCAAGGACCGCTACTTCCAGGCCGACGTCGTGAACGACGACAAGATCGTGCCGGAAGGGATCGAGGGGCGCGTCGCATACCGCGGAACGGTCGGGCAGGTGACCCACCAGCTCGTCGGCGGTCTGCAGCAGTCGATGTTCTACGTCGGCGCGCGCACGGTCCCCGAGCTCAAGGCCAAGGGCCGCTTCGTGCAGATCACCCCGGCGGGGCTCAAGGAGTCCCACCCGCACGACGTCGTCGGGATCGTCGAGGCCCCGAACTACACCGTCCGCGCCTGAGGCGGCTCAGCCGCCGGCCGGGCTGCCGACCGAGATCGAGGCGGTCAGGCGCCTGAGCCGGCCCAACCGCAGACGTGCCGTCCGCGACCGAGCCGGCCCAACGCATACATCCTCCAGCGCCGACCGTGAGGGTCAGTGCAGCAGCACCGGCTCGGCGTGCTCCTCGTCCTCGCCGACGTGGATGTCCTCGTGGTGGCGTGGCATGAAGAGCGCCGGGATGAGCGTGAGCAGAACGAGGACGGCGGCCACCCAGAAGGTGTTCGAGAACGCCGTCGCCAGTGCCTCCCGGACGGCCTGGAGCAGCGCGGCCTGACCTGCGGCCAGGTCCGAGCCGAAGGGCGCCAGGATCTCGGCGACGAGCGGGAAGCGCTCGAGGAGGCTGGGCAGCTCCGCCGGCGGTGTGGTCGCGGAGGCCTCTCCGAACTCGGCCGCCTGGCTCACGAGCGCATCGCCCCGGATGCCGTTGGTCAGGACGACCGAGATGATCGCGACGCCGATCGAGGAGCCGACCTGCTGGATCATGTTGAGCAGTGTCGAGCCCCGGGCCACCTCGGGACCCGTGAGGGCCCGCAGGGCCGAGGTCATGGTCGGCATCATCGTCGCGCCCATGCCGAGGCCCATGACGAACAGCACCGGGAGGATGTAGCCCCAGTAGGAGGTGTAGGCGTCCACCTGGGTGAGTGCGAACATGCCGCCGATGATGAGGGCCAGGCCGAAGGGAACGATGCGGCCGACCGGGAGCCGGTCCACGAGGGCACCGGCGATCGGCATCGTCACCATCGCACCCAGGCCCTGGGCGGCCATGAGGAAGCCGGCGTCCATCGCCGTCTCACCGCGGACCTCCTGGAAGTATGTCGGCACGATGAGCAGTCCGCCGAAGAAGGCCAGTGCGAAGAGGAACATCGTGATGGCGGCGACGGTGAGATTGCGGTGCCGGAACAGGCGCAGGTCGAGGAGCGGGTGCGTTGGACGGAAGCTGTAGAGGACGAAGCCGACGATCATGAGCAGGCCGATCGTCGCGGGGACGCCGACCTTCCACGCGATGAAGGTGCCCTCCTCCGGGATCGAGCTCACGCCGTAGAGGAAGAGCGCCAGGCCCGGAGACAGGAGCAGCATGCCGATCCAGTCGAAGGTCTCCGACGGCTCCGGGCTGTCGGCCGGCAGGGCCCAGAGCGAGTAGCCGAGCGCGAGCAGACCGATCGGGAGGTTGATGAGGAAGATCCAGTGCCAGCTGTGGTGCTCGATGAGCCAGCCGCCGAGGATAGGCCCACCGATCGGGCCGAGCAGCATCGGGATGCCGAGGATGGCCATGAGGCGGCCCATCCGCTTCGGTCCGGCGGCGCGGGTCATGATCATCATGCCCAGCGGCATGAGCATGCCGCCGCCGAGGCCCTGGAGGGCGCGGAACGCGATGAGCTGACCGATCGAGCCGGAGACGGCGCACAGGACGGACCCGCCGACGAAGAGGGTGAGCGCGAGCAGGTAGAGGCGCTTGGTGCCGAACCGGTCCGCCGCCCAGCCGGTGAGCGGGATGACCGCGGCGAGCGCGAGCGTGTAGGCGGTGACGGTCCACGCCACGGTCGAGTAGTCGAGCGGCTGGCCACCCTCGGCGAAGGCCGACTGGAAGGTCGGCAGAGCGACGTTGACGACGGTGATGTCGAGGATGGACATGATCGCGCCGAGGACGACGACAGCCGCCACCTTCAGGACGGCACCGTCGATCTTGTCGGGGTAGTCGAGCTGGGCAGCGCCCGCAGGGGCAGGAGAAGACACGAGAGCTCCGAAACGTGTGCGAGAGAAGGGGAGCGCCGCGGAGGATCGACGCGGCGGTGCGGCGACCATGCCGCGTACGGGGGCCGGGCCTGGCCCGGTCGGCTCCGTGGGAAGAGCCGATACAGTATGCGCCTCCTGGCCCTGAGATGCCAGCGAGCTGGGCGGGGGCCGGGTTGACGAGCACCGCATACCGAGCGCCGTGCACCGTGCACGCCGCCGGCCGGGATGCTGCCGACGACATCGCATACCGACCGCCGTGAGGAGTGTGCCGCCGGATAGGCTGACGAGGTGAACGAGATCGAGATCGGGCGAGCCAAGCGCGGCCGTCGGGCCTACTCCTTCGAGGACATCGCGGTCGTGCCCTCGCGGCGCACGCGGGACCCGGAGGAGGTGTCGGTCTCCTGGCAGATCGACGCGTACCACTTCGACATCCCCGTCATCGCCGCCCCGATGGACTCGGTCATGTCTCCGGAGAGCGCGATCGCCTTCGGACGCTTCGGCGGGCTCCCGGTGCTCGACCTCGAGGGCCTGTGGACCCGCTACGACGACCCGGTGCCGCTCCTCGAGGAGATCGCCTCCCTCGACGCGGTCGAGGCGACCTCCCGGATGCAGCAGATCTATGCCGAGCCGATCAAGCCCGAGCTCATCGCCTCTCGCTTGAAGGAGATCCGCGACGCCGGGGTGACTGTCGCCGGTGCGCTCAGCCCGCAGCGGACCCAACAGCACTGGAAGGCCGTCGTCGACGCCGGAGTGGACCTCTTCGTCATCCGTGGGACGACCGTATCCGCCGAGCACGTCTCCGGTCGGGCCGAGCCGCTCAACCTCAAGCGGTTCATCTATGAGCTCGACGTCCCCGTCATCGTCGGTGGCGCCGCCTCCTACACGGCCGCGCTGCACCTCATGCGCACCGGCGCCGCCGGCGTCCTCGTCGGCTTCGGCGGGGGAGCGGCGTCGACGACGAGGCGGACCCTCGGCATCCACATCCCGATGGCGAGCGCCATCGCCGACGTGGCGGCAGCCCGCCGGGACTACCTCGATGAGTCGGGTGGTCGGTACGTCCACGTCATCGCCGACGGCGGGGTGGGCACGAGCGGCGATCTCGTCAAGGCCGTCGCGATGGGTGCCGACGCCGTGATGCTCGGCGCCGCACTCGCCCGCGCCACGGACGCTCCGGGCCGCGGCTTCCACTGGGGTCCGGAGGCGCACCACAGCGAGCTGCCCCGCGGGGAGCGGATCGAGATCGGTGCCACCGCGCCGCTCAAGGAGATCCTTTTCGGTCCCTCCCGGGCCGCCGTGGGCACGACGAACCTCATCGGTGCACTGCGCCGCGCGATGGCCACGACCGGATACCTGGACGTCAAGGAGTTCCAGCGCGTCGAGGTCGTCGTCGCGCCGTACCAGCAGACCTGAGTCTTCTCGCCCCCTGGGACAGGGCTCACATTCCAGCCACGTGGTCGGGGCCTCAGGGCTACTTTGGAGTAATGACGGACGTTCTCCTCGACCCTGAGACCGACGCGAGGGCCGCATACGCCTTCGACCCCGCCCGCGTGCGTGCCCTCACCACCGTGGCGAGAGCCTCCGGCGAGAGCCACCGGATCACGACTCCGATGACCGGTGGGCCGCTCGCCACCGTCAACCTCTCCACCGAGGACGACGTCGAGCAGGCGTATGCCGTGGCGCGGGCCGCCCAGCCGGCCTGGGCCGGGCTCTCGGTCGCCGAGCGCTGCCGGATCATCCTGCACTACCACGACCTCGTCCTCGCCAACCAGCGTGAGCTCATGGACCTCGTGCAGCTCGAGTCGGGCAAGGCGCGCCGGCACGCCTTCGAGGAGATCGCGGACGTCGCGATCTGCTCGCGGCACTACGGACGCAATGCCGAGCGGTACCTCCGCCCGCAGAAGCGCGGCCCGGGGGCGCTGCCGATCCTCACCCAGTCGATCGAGTCGCACCTGCCCAAGGGCGTCGTCGGCATCGTCTCCCCGTGGAACTACCCGCTCTCCCTCGCAGTCAGCGACGCCATTCCTGCGCTGCTCGCGGGGAACGCTGTCGTCCTGCGCCCGGACATGCAGGGCATGCTCACGGCGCTCGCGGGCGTGGAGCTGCTCTTCCAGGCCGGCCTTCCCCGTGACCTGTTCCAGGTGGTCCTCGGCCCCGGCTCGTCGATCGGTCAGGCCGTTGTCGACCGGGCGGACTACGTCTGCTACACCGGCTCGACCGCGACCGGCCGCCGCGTTGCGGCCAGTCTGGCGCCCCGCCTCGTCGGCTACAGCATGGAGCTCGGCGGCAAGAACTCGATGTACATCGCCTCGGACGCATCCATCCGCCGGTCTGTCGAGACCGCGGTGCGCGGCTGCTTCTCGTCCGCGGGACAGCTGTGCATCTCGCACGAGCGGCTCCTCGTCCACACTGACATCTACGACGCGTTCGTCCCGGCCTTCGTCGAGGCCGTGAAGAAGATGCGTCTCGGCACCGAGCTCTCATTCGGCTTCGACATGGGCTCTCTCGTCGGTCAGCAGCAGCTCGAGACCGTCACCGAGCACGTCGAGGACGCCCGCCACCACGGCGCCACCGTGCTCGCCGGCGGGCGGCACCGTCCGGACATCGGCCCGTACGTCTACGAGCCCACCGTCCTCAGCGAGGTCACGTCGGAGATGATGTGCCGCGACATCGAGACCTTCGGCCCGGTCACGTCCATCTACCGCGTCTCCTCCGACGAGGAGGCCATCGCGATCGCGAACGACACGCCGTACGGCCTCAACGCCGCCGTGATGACGCGCTCGGTCCGCCGCGGCCGGGAGATCGCAGCCAAGCTGCACGCAGGCACGGTCAACATCAATGAGGCGTATGCGGCGGCCTGGGCCTCGAAGGGCTCGCCGATGGGCGGGATGAAGGACTCCGGGGTCGGCCGTCGGCACGGCCGGGAGGGCATCGTGAAGTACACCGAGCCGCAGAACGTCACCGCGCAGTACCTCCTCGGCTTCGGGCCGCCCCCGTGGGTGAGTGACGAGATGTTCGCCTCGACGCTGACGACGGCCATGCGTCTCATGAAGAAGCTGGGAGTCCGTTGAGCACCACCCCGAACGGCGGATCGGCGTCCGTCACGAGCCCGTCCGCCGAGATCACCCCTGCCCCCAGCCCGGCCCCCGAGGAGACCGACTACGACGTCGTCGTCGTCGGCTCCGGCTTCGGTGGGTCGGTGGCCGCTCTGCGCCTCGCCGAGAAGGGGTACTCCGTCCTCGTGCTCGAGGCCGGCCAGCGCTTCGAGGACGAGGACTTCGCCACGACGTCGTGGGACGTGCGCAAGTACCTCTGGGCACCCCAGATCGGCTGCTACGGCATCCAGCGGATCCACAAGCTCCCGGACGTGATGCTTCTCGCCGGCGCGGGGGTCGGCGGCGGCTCGCTCAACTACGCCAACACCCTCTATGTGCCGCCGCGGCCGTTCTTCGAGGACAAGCAGTGGGGCCACATCACCGACTGGCAGGACGAGCTGGCACCGCACTACGACATGGCGCAGACCATGCTCGGTGTCGTCGTCAACGAGGTGTTCGGTCCGGTCGAGGAGGTCATGCGTCAGGCAGCCGAGGACATGGGCGTCGGTCACACCTTCCGCAAGACCCCGGTGGGGATCTTCTTCGGCGAGCCCGGCCGCACCGTTCCCGATCCGTACTTCGGGGGCGCCGGACCGGCCCGGACCGGCTGCACCGAGTGCGGCAACTGCATGGTCGGCTGCCGCTTCGGGGCGAAGAACACCCTCATGAAGAACTACCTCGCCCTCGCCGAGAGCCTCGGCGTGCGGATCGAGCCGATGCGCACCGTCGTGCGGATCGGGGAGGTTCCCGGTAAGCCGGGACTGCACCGGGTCCTGCACGAGCGGACCGGACCGCGCAGCGGCCAGGACCGCCGGGTGACCACGGCCCGTCACCTCGTCGTCGCCGCCGGCACGTGGGGGACTCAGAACCTCCTGCACACCATGAAGGCCGAGGGGGAGCTGCCCAGGATCAGCGACCGGCTCGGGGAGCTGACGAGGACGAACTCCGAGTCGCTCCTCGGGGCGATCACCGACAAGGTGCCCGAGAACATCGATCTCACCAAGGGCATCGCGATCACGTCCTCGTTCCACCCGGACGAGGACACCCACGTCGAGAACTGCCGCTACGGCCCCGGGTCGAACGCCATGGGTCTGCTCTCCACGCTGCACGTCGCCGGCGACACCGGGCGCCCGCGCCCCCTGCAGTTCGTCCGCGACTTCATCAACGACCCGACCCCGCTGGTGAAGACCTTCCCCACCGCTCGGCGCTGGTCGGAGCGCATCATCATCCTCCTCGTCATGCAGACCCTCGACAACTCGTTGACGACCTCGGTCAAGCGGCGCTTCGGGAAGTGGGTGCTCACGAGCCGGCAGGGGCACGGTGAGCCGAACCCCACATACATCAAGATCGGCCACGACGCCCTTCGTGCGATCACCGCGCGACTCGCAGCGGCCACCGGTCAGTACACCGCGGCCGGCGGGTCCTGGCCGGAGGTCTTCGACATCCCGATGACCGCGCACTTCCTCGGTGGCGCGCCGATCGGGGACAGCCCCCGAAGCGGGGTCCTCGATCCCTACCACCGGCTGTGGGGGCACCCCGGGATCAGCGTCGTCGACGGCTCAGCGGTGAGCGCCAACCTCGGCGTCAACCCGTCGCTCACCATCACCGCCCAGGCCGAGCGGGCCTTCTCCCTCTGGCCCAACAAGGGCGAGGCCGACCCCAGGCCGCAGCAGGGTGAGGCGTACTGTCGCCTCGACCCGGTGCCGCCACTGCGTCGGGCGGTCGAGCGCTACACCCACGCGAGCGCCCGCGTCTGACGGTCGCCCGCGTCTGAGTGTCACCCGCGCTGGGTAGCCCTGCGCCGGCTCTCACCCCGGGAAGTGCGGACGGACGGCGCTCGCGATCTCCTCTGGGGTCTGGTCGATCACTGCCTCGCCGTGCAGCCGCTCGAAGTAGGTCGCGTCGCTGCGGTACATCGGGACCGCGCTCGAGCGGCTGATGACCCGGAGCAGCACGGAGTACCGGTCACTCGGACTCGGTCCGCCACCGGTGAGAGCCCAGTTGAAGGAGGTGAGATCGAGGGCGTGGTAGGCGCGGAGGACCGCGGACAGACCCGTCCCGAGGTCGCGGCAGTCGTCCTGCGAGAGGTCGACGAGATCGGGGCACCCCTCGACGACTCCCCACACCTCGTGGAAGCCGACCGGTGCCCACGGCGTGAGGAAGGCCACCCGTCCGACCCGGCCGATCCAGCGGTGGCCCTTCTCCTCGGTGTCGACGAGACGCTCCCAGTACGAGGTCCCGGACCACTGGCCGGACCTCGCGACAAGGTCCCGTTGCACGGATGTCCCGATGTCGTCGTGGGAGGACTGGGCGTGCGGGTGGATGACCGAGCTGCCGCTCGGGGGAAGGAAGTTCGCGTTGATCGAGTGCCACATGGGGCGGATCCCCGCCACGCCCCGGGTGTATGCGACGAGCGACTCCAGCAGATCCGTCACCAGGTCGGGGGTCAGGTCGGGCAGGTCGATGAAGTGTCGCTCGGTGTCATAGAGCGCGACGCTCGGGTACTGGGAGTACGGCACGACGTTGGGCACGACGACCGCCCGTCCGCGACGGATCCGGCCCTCGTCGCTGATCGCCGGGTCGATCGTCCCCGTCGCCGTCTCGACTGTCGGTGCGCAGAAGGGGCAGAAGGGTGGGTCCGCGGTGAGCTCGCTCAGGTCGGGTCGGGGCGCGGGCGGCAGCCGCGACTCCGTCATCAACCGCGAGCTGCGGCCGGTGAGGGGATCGATCCGGATGACGAGTGGGACGTCGACGGTCGTCGTGGCCTCCCCGAGGCGCGGGAGCCGCGCGGTGATCTGATGCTCCACCAGGTCCAGGGCAGTCATGGCCCCAACCTACCGAGGGCCCGTCACTGCCCTCGGAGGCCCGTCCGTGCGCGACAAACGGTGCACGATCACCCGCGATGGAGCCGCAGTGTGCGGTGCCAGGCTGTCCAGGTCCGCGGGGTACGGTTGAATCCCGCCTCCACCAGGGCGATCCACGACCCACAGCACAGATTGACCGAGTCCGCATGATCCGCACCGCGCTCCGACCGAAGTGGCTGGCGGCTCTCCTCCTCGCGGTGGCCTTCGCCGTGACGTGCGGCTTCCTCGGCAACTGGCAGCTCGAGGAGTCGCGGGCCAAGGGCCGCGCCGAGGCGATCGAGCGCGCGGCGGCGATGCCGGTCGCGCCTCTCACCGAGGTGCTCGAGCCCCAGACCTCGTTCCCACCTGGTGCGTCCACCCGTCCGGTGACGGCCGAGGGGGAGTACGTCCCCGAGCACCAGGTCCTCATCGCGGACCGCCGCCTCGACGAGGTGCACGGCTACTGGGTCGTCGTGCCGCTCGTCGTGGAGGAGACAGGGGCTTCGCTGCCGGTGCTCCGCGGCTTCGTCGAGAACCTCGAGGACGCCCCTCCCGCTCCGACCGGCGAGATCTCCATCGCCGGTGGCCTGGCCCCGGGGGAGTCGCCGAAGAGCGAGGCGGGTCTGCCTCCCGGGGTGCTGCGCGCCATCGACCTCAGCATCCTCATCAACCGGTGGGACACCACCGTCTACAACGCCTTCGTCTTCGTCACGGACGAGACCCGAGGCGGTGTGCCCGTCGCGCTCGACGGCCTCCAGAGGGTCCCCCCGCCGACCGGCGAGTCCACCGAGCTCAACCTCAAGAACGCCATGTATGCGGTGCAGTGGTGGATCTTCGCGGCGTTCGGCTTCTTCCTGTGGTGGCGGGCTGTCCGCCAGGCACACCTCGAGGAGCTGCGGGCTGCCCACCCTGGAGCCGCAGGGGAGGAAGCCCAGGGCCAGGGCGGGCGCGGGGATGAGGCTTCCCGCGACGGACCCGGCCCCCTCGATGGCCGTGACGCCGGTGCAGGCGATGCCATCCACGACAGGCTTGTCGACCACGAACCACTCCAGCAGAAGGAACAGGTGTGAGTACCAGAATCACCAACCCCGAGGCCGTCGCGAGAGCGCTGACCTTCTTCAAGTGGGCCGCCATCACGGCCGGTGTCGCGATGTTCATCCTCATCGCCGAGATGGTCCTGAAGTACGGCTTCGACAACGACGTCCTCGCGTGGTGGAGCCCGGTCCACGGCCTCATCTTCATGGTGCTCGTCGCGGCGACGACGAACCTCGGCTTCAAGGTCGGCTGGCCGCTCACGCGCATCGGTCTGATCCTCCTGGGCTCGTGTATCCCGTTCGTGGCGTTCATCATCGAGCAGCGGGTAGCCCGCGAGATCGAACCCCGCATCGCGGATAAGGTGATGACGGCCTGACGTCAGGCCCCCGAGCTCTCCGGAGGGAACCCTTGTGAGCGACGCCCCCATGACCGCGCGGCCCGTCCTCGTGGTGGACTTCGGCGCCCAGTACGCCCAGCTCATCGCCCGGCGCGTGCGTGAGGCGAGCTGCTTCTCCGAGGTCGTCCCGCATACGATGCCCGTCGCCGAGCTGCTCGCGAAGGAGCCGGCGGCGATCATCCTCTCGGGCGGGCCGTCGTCGGTGTACGAGCCCGGCGCGCCCGGGCTCGACCCGGCCATCCTCGAGGCCGGCGTCCCGGTGTTCGGCATGTGCTACGGCTTCCAGGCCATGGCCCAGGCGCTCGGCGGGACGGTCGAGCGGACCGGCCTGAGTGAGTACGGCTCCACGCCCGCGACGATCATCGCGCGCGACTCGACCCTCTTCAACGGCCAGCCCGCCGAGCAGTCGGTGTGGATGAGCCATGGGGACTCGGTCACGGCTGCGCCGCAAGGTATGCGCGTGACCGCCTCCACCGGTGGTGCACCCGTGGCGGCGTTCGAGGACGACGAGCGTCGGCTGTACGGCGTGCAGTGGCACCCCGAGGTGCTCCACTCGACGTTCGGTCAGCGGGTGCTGGAGAACTTCCTCCTGCGCGGCGCAGGCCTGGCGGGGGACTGGACGCCGGAGAACGTCGTGGACGAGCTCGTCGCCGAGGTACGCGAGCAGGTCGGCGAGGCGCGCGTGATCTGTGCGCTCTCGGGCGGCGTGGACTCCTCGGTGGCAGCAGCGCTCGTCCACAAGGCGGTCGACGACCAGCTCACCTGCGTCTTCGTCGATCATGGGCTACTGCGCGCGGGTGAGGCCGAGCAGGTCGAGGAGGACTTCGTCGCGGCGACCGGCGTCGACCTCGTCGTCGTCGATGCGCGCGAGCGCTTCCTCGCCGCCCTCGCCGGCGTGAGCGACCCCGAGGAGAAGCGCAAGATCATCGGCCGTGAGTTCATCCGCGTCTTCGAGCAGGCCGCGCGCGACATCGTCGGAGCGCACCTCGGTCCGGAGGACCACCCGGTGGAGTTCCTCGTCCAGGGGACGCTGTATCCGGACGTCGTCGAGTCCGGGGGCGGCTCCGGCACCGCGAACATCAAGAGCCACCACAACGTCGGCGGCCTCCCGGAGGACCTGCAGTTCAAGCTCGTCGAGCCGCTGCGCCTGCTGTTCAAGGACGAGGTGCGCGCGGTGGGTCGCGAGCTCGGGGTGCCGGAGGCCATCGTCCGGCGCCAGCCGTTCCCCGGTCCCGGTCTGGGCATCCGGATCGTCGGCGAGGTGACCGAGGGGCGACTCGAGATCCTGCGGGCAGCGGACCTCATCGTGCGGACCGAGCTCACCGCTGCCGGGCTGGACGACGAGATCTGGCAGTGCCCGGTCGTGCTGCTCGCCGACATCCGCTCGGTCGGGGTGCAGGGTGACGGACGCACCTATGGCCACCCGATCGTGCTACGTCCGGTGTCCTCCGAGGACGCCATGACGGCCGACTGGACCCGTGTCCCCTACGACGTGCTCGCGAAGATCTCGACCCGGATCACCAACGAGGTGCCCGAGGTCAACCGGGTGGTGCTGGACGTGACGTCCAAGCCCCCCGGGACGATCGAGTGGGAGTGAGCAGGCGCTCCGCTCAAGGCCTCGTGGGGAGGTTGGCTGTCGCCATAGCAACACCCACCTTCCCCACGAGAGCGCCGGGCAACAGCTACCTTCCCCGCGACAGGGTGGCGCGGCGGCTGTCACGTCCTACCCTGACTCCATGACGATCGAGCTGGGGCTGGACACCTTCGGAGACATCCCGACGCAGGACGGTCAGCGGCTCCACGCGGCGACCGTGATCAGGCAGGTGCTGGCCGAGGGGCAGCTCGCGGACCGGTTGGGTCTGGACTTCTTCGGGGTCGGTGAGCACCACCGGCCCGACTTCGCGATCTCGGCACCGGACACCGTGCTCGCCGGACTGGCGACGACGACGAAGCAGATCCGCCTCGGGACGTCGGTCACGGTGCTCAGCTCGGATGACCCGATCCGGGTGTTCCAGCGGTTCTCGACGGTCGATGCGCTGAGCAACGGGCGAGCCGAGATCACCGTCGGCAGAGGGTCGTTCATCGAGTCGTTCCCCTTGTTCGGGTACCGGCTGGAGGACTACGAGACCCTCTTCAACGAGAAGCTCGACCTGCTCGCGAAGGTCCTGACCGAGCAGCCGTTCTCCTGGTCCGGGACCATCCGCCCGTCGCTGCAGGCCGGGCCCATCATGCCTCCTACCGAGTCGGGCCACCTGCGCACCTGGGTCGGTGTCGGGGGCACGCCGGCATCGGTCGTACGGGCTGCCCGCTACGGCATGCCGATCGTCATCGCGATCATCGGTGGCTCGACCTCAGGGTTCGTGCCGCTGGCCGATCTCTTCCGTCGGGCCTGCACCGAGTACGGGCACCCCGGCCTTCCGGTGGGCGTCCACTCCCCGGGGCACGTGGCCGAGACCGACGAGCAGGCGACGGAGGAGTACCTCCCGCACTTCATCGACCAGATGCGCCGGATCGGAGCCGAACGGGGCTGGCCGCCGATCTCCGAGGAGGGGGCTCGTCAGCAGATCGGTCCGGACGGAGCGGTGTACTGCGGGTCCCCGGAGACGGTGGCGCAGAAGATCGCCAGGACCCTGCGGACCCTCGGCGCCTCCCGCTTCCAGCTCAAGTACACCAACGGCAGCCTGCCGCATGAGCAGCGGCTGAGCTCGATCAGGCTCTACGGCGAGGAGGTCGCGCCCCGCGTCCGGGAGCTGCTCGCCTCAGCCTGAAACCGCCGCCTCTGCGGGTGTGATCGGCTTGCGCGCGCGCTGCGCGGCGTTGCGTCGGACGTGGCTGCGGGCGTGCTCAAGGGCAGGTGGGAAGCTGTCGAAGAGGTGTCGGCGGTCGCGGAGGGCGTCGATGACCCCCACCGAGTGCATCAGGGGCAGGAACCGTGCAGGCACGCCCTTGATGAGCACGGTGACGCCCTGCCGCTCCAGCGCGGTGACGATCTCGGCCAACGTGTTGGCACCGGTGGCGTCGAGAGTGCGGAGCTGTGAGAACGCCAGGATGACGACCTCGACGTCGTGATCCGCGCGCACCTCGCTGCGGACCCGCTCGGCGGCGCCGAAGAACATCGACCCCGTGAGCCGGTAGACCGCGATCCGGTCGTCCGCCGGGTCGTGCTCGCCCTCGATCGGCTCCCGCCGGATGCCGCTCGTGCGGGCCACAGCCCGCAGGGCGAAGAGGGCCGCGACAGCGATACCGAACTGGACCGCCTCGATGAGGTCGACGAGCACCGTGATGACCATGGTGAGCATGAGGACGACAGCGTCCGAGCGCGTGGAGCGCAGGATGGTGCGGATCTCGTGGAAGGGGATCATCCGCACGGCGGTGAGCATGAGCACCGCGGCAAGTGCTGCCATCGGGATGCGGGACACGGGCCCGGACGCCAGGTAGATGACCGCAAGCAGGACTAGCGAGTGGGTGATGACGGACAGCCGCGTGCGTCCGCCGGCGCGCACGTTGACTGCCGTCCGGGCGATGGCGCCCGTGGCCGGCACCCCGCCGAACGCACCGGACGCGATGCACGCGAGACCCTGGCCGACGAGCTCGCGGTCGGGGTTGTAGCGCGCGTCCCCGGAGAGGTCGACGGCGACGCGGGCGGACAGGAGGGACTCGATGGCCGACAGGGCCGCCACCGCGATGGCGGCTGTGAGGAGGGTCTGCACGAGCGCCGGGTCCAGCGACGGGATCGACGGCATCGGCAGGGAGGAGGGGATCTCGCCGATCCGGGTCAGGGGGAGGTCGAGGACCTCAGCGAGCACGGTCACCAGGGCGATCGCCAGCAGGGAGACAGGTATGCGGTCGTTCCACAGGGGCACGAGGAGCATGAGCCCGATGACGATGGCGACGACGGCCAGCGCCCAGCCGGCTCCGGCCCAGTCGGCGTGCTGGACCGAGTGGAAAGCGGCGATGAACGGCCGGGTGCCGAGCTCGTCGTCAGGTCCGAGCACGAGGGGGACCTGCTGGAGGAAGATGATGACCCCGATGCCGGCGGTGAAGCCCGCGATGACCGGCCAGGGCACCAGACCGATGAGCTGGCCGAGACCGAGCACCCCCGTGACGATGAGGATCAGCCCGGCGAGGATGCCGACGACCGCGAGGGCGCCGACCCCGTGCTCACCGACGATCGGGACGAGCACGACCGCCATTGCCCCGGTCGGCCCGGAGACCTGGACGTTGGAGCCACCGAAGACGGCCGCGACGAGTCCGGCGACGACGGCCGTCACCAGACCGGCGGCCGCTCCGGCGCCGGAGCTGATCCCGAACGCGAGCGCCAGGGGAAGGGCGACGATCCCGACGGTGGCGCCGGCGGCGATGTCAGCACGCCAGTGACGGGGGACATCCGCATAGTCGCTCTTGTCGGGAAGGATGCCTCGCAGTGCAGTGAGCCTCATGAACGCGCGTCCATCTGCACGGCCAGGGCGAGCTGTTCCTGCTGCGCAGCGAGGCGGTCCACGAGGAACGCGCGGGCCACCTGGAGCAGTCCGGCGACCTGCGGGTGGGCGAGCTGGTAGGTGACCGTGTTGCCGATCCGCGTCGAGGTGACGACGTGGTGGCGCTTGAGAACGCTGAGGTGCTGGCTGAGCAGGGAGGGCTCGATGTCGAGCGCCTCGAGGATGTCGCTGACCGGGCACGGTGCGTCGGCCGCGACGAGGATCTCGAGGATGCGGATGCGGGCCGGGTGCGCGAGCGCTTTGAAGAGGTTGGCTTTGATCTCGTACAACGGGGCGTCGGCAGGGGTGGTGTGAGGCACAGGGCTGTCCAGGTCGGGGGAGAGGGAACGCTTGATGATTTTAGCATTTTCTAAATCGCTTCCCAAATCGACTCGGAACAGCCGACGCGCGATCGGCGTTGGGGGACAATGGAGGCACCACGCGGTCTGTGATGGCTCGCTGAGTCCTGTGTTCCGCGCAGTCGTCGGTCACGTCGCCCACCAGCCACCCGCACGATCCGTCCAGACCCGGCCCGTCCAGACCCGTCCAGACAGCGACCCGTCCTGACAGAGGAGGCACCATGCTCGCCGCACTCGTCGCGCTGCTCGGTGTCGTCGGTCTCAGCTGGGGGACGGTGCACTACGTCCGCTCCCGGTTCAGCGCTCGGCTGCGCCCGCGGCGGGAGCGGCACAGGGTTCTCGCGCTCGCGGTGGCCGGAGTGGGCGGCGTCGGGCTCCTCGTCCCAGACCTCGTGGCCGGATTGTTCGTCGCCGGTGCGGGTGGGGCCTCGGGCGCCGCAGCCTTCGGCTGGATCCTGTACCGCTTCCTCGCCCTCGGTGCGATCGGCATCTCCGCGTTGACCATGTGGCTCACGAGCGATCCCGTCACCTCCACTGTCCGACGTCGCCGCGACGCCGTGCTCGCCAGGCTGCCGTTCGGCCCGGGCCGTCAGACCCGACGCATGCGGCGCGCCCTCGGTGCCTTCCCTGAGGACTGGGAGGGTCTGCTCGAGCACGACCGGGTGCTGACGAGACGACTGCTGTCCTACCAGCGGGACGCGGACGCTGCAGCCTCGCGCCCCACCATGGCGGATCTCGAGCACCCCCTGACCAGGGCGGCCGTCGAGGCGATGTTCCGCTGCGACGAGCTGCGCAGCGAGTCTCCGCCGAAGCGGGTCTTCGACGTCCTCGCCACCGACTACGGCCAGGCCGTAGCGGCCTTCGACCGTGCCCTCACCGCGGCCGAGAGGTATGCGGACGCCGAGGCCACCTCGACCGTCACCTCGGCCGAGCAGCGGGCAGTCGCGGACGCGACACGCACCCTGTCCTTCCTGCAGGCGAACGCGACGACTCCGCAGGAGCGGACCGCCGCATACCACCGCATCAGCGAACGGCTCGCGAAGGCCCAGGCGACGGCCGCGCAGGCCCAGGGGACGTCCGCGCAAGCCCAGGGGACGGCCGCGCAGGAGCAGACCGAGGTCATCCCCTCCTCCCACCCGTGGCTCTCGGTCGAGGACCGGGCGCGGGCCGGCTCCGACTGATCAGGAAGATTCAACCCCGCTAACCCCCCGGATGTCCTCGGTGCCCGCTACGGTGTGTGGCGAAGGTCACGCCTGGTCCTGGCGAACGACCCCGCGGTGGCGCGCATCGCCCCGGTCGGCACCTACGAGCTCGACCTGTCCGAGACGGTGCCCTACATCGGCGCCGAGAAGGTCCAGCAGAGCGGGTTCACCGGCAAGGGCATCAAGGTTGCCGTTCTCGACAGCGGGATCGACTACACCCACGCCTCCCTCGGTGGGTCGGGGGAGGTCGCCGAGTACGACGCCAACGACCCGACGATCATCGAGCGAGGCACCTTCCCCACGGCCAAGGTCGTCGGCGGGTACGACTTCGTCGGGAGCACATGGCCGAACACTGCCGAGACCCCCGACCCTGATCCGATCGACGACGGCCCGGCCGCCGGACACGGCACCCACGTCGCGCACATCATCGCCGGCGAGGGCGGGGTGGCGCCCGATGCGGACCTCTACGCCCTCAAGGTGTGCTCCTCGGTCTCCACCTCCTGCTCGGGGATCGCGCTGATCCAGGCCATGGAGTACGCCCTGGACCCGAACGGCGACGGCAGGCTCAACGACCGGGTGCACATCATCAACATGTCGCTGGGCTCGGACTACGGCCAGCCCTTCGACGACGACCTCTCGACCGCGGTCGAGAACGCGACGAAGGCGGGAGTCCTGACCGTTGCCTCCGCGGGCAACGGCGGCGACAAGCCGTATGTGCACGGCACCCCGGCATCCACCCCGAGCGCGCTGTCGGTCGCCCAGACGGCGGTGCCGAGCGCTGTGCTGCCCCTCATGGAGATCCTCGCTCCCTCGGACCAGGCGGGCACGTTCCCGGCCGTGTGGCAGCCTTGGTCGGCACCGCTGACCGAGCTTGTCGATGCCACCGTCCAGTACGGCGATGGGGCGGGTGGGAACCTCGACGGTTGCGCCCCCTTCCCGGCGGGGTCGTTGACGGACAAGATCGTCCTCGTCGACCGAGGTGAGTGTGACTTCTCGCTCAAGATCTCCAACGTCGCCGCCGGCGATGGGCTCGTGGGGATCATCGGCCTCATCGCCCCGGGAGACCCTTTCGAGGGTGGCGAGGGAACCGGTGACCAGCGTGACCAGATCCCCGGCTTCATGGTCAGCCAAGCGGTGGCGAACCGGCTGCGCGAGGGCCTGCCGGAGACCGTCGTCCAGTTCGACCCGGCGCAGGGAACCCCACTGGTCGGCAGCATGGTCGGCAGCTCATCACGGGGCCCGCAGCACGAGGGCAGCCACCTCATCAAGCCCGAGATCGGCGCACCAGGTGCCTCGATCTCCGCCATCGCGGGGTCCGGCACCGGTGAGGGTCCGTTCGGCGGCACGTCCGGAGCAGCCCCCATGGTGTCCGGTGCCGCCGCGCTCGTCCTCGAGGCATCAGGCGGCGTGAAGGCCACTCCGAACGGCACGCCGGGCGGTCGCGCGGCCGGGCACGGCCTGCGCCCGCACGAGGTCAAGGCGCTGCTCGTCAACAACGGCTACACCGACGTCGTCAACGACGCGCTCACCGGCGCACTCGCCCCGATCACCCGGATCGGCGGCGGCGAGGTGCGCGTCGACCAGGCCGTCGGCGCCCCGACCGCGGCCTGGGTCACCGACACCGAGTCCGGCACCCTCAGCTTCGGCTTCGTCGATGTCACCGACACCGTGACGCTCACGCGCACGGTGGCGATCCGGAACCTCGACAACAAGGCCCGCACCTACACCGTCACCCCGACCTTCCGGTTCGACGATGACCGGGCGACCGGTGCGGTCACGGTCTCGGCCCCGAAGACCGTGCAGGTCAAGCCGGGCAAGGGCAAGGACACGACGTTCACCGTGACCCTCACGATCGACGGCGCGCAGCTGCGCGGGAACCACATGAGCTCGGGGAGCGAAGGCGCCAACCCGGACACCCTGACGCTCAACGAGTACGACGGCTACCTCGTCCTCGACGACGGCAGACACGAGATGGCGATGCCCTGGCACGTCCTCCCGCGCAAGGCCGCCCACGTCACGCCGAGCACGACGACCATCGAGCCGGGCAGCTTCCCGCAGGAGATCGCGCTGACCAACGACGGCGTGGGCATGGCTCAGAACGACGCGTATGCGCTGCTCGCCACGAGCGATGACCTGCCTGAGGGCGCCCAGGGCGAGCAGTCGCCGACCCCGGACCTACGTGCGGTGGGTGTCAACACCTTCCCGGTGTCGGCGGGCTCCTGCTCTGCCAACGCGTCGTTCATCTGGGCCTTCGCCATCAACACGTGGGAGCGCCAGCAGCACCTGCTGCCCGTCTCGCACCAGGTGTGGCTCGACACGGATCGGGACGGCGTGGACGACTACGTCGTGCTCAACCGCGACGCCTCCGGTCTGGGCACGATCTCGGACGGCCGGCAGCTGTCCTGGGTGCTCGACCTGAACACCGGTGCAGCGAGCGCGTTCTTCTACGCCGAGCACTCGACGAACACCGGCAACACCGTTCTGTACCTCTGTGGCGAGCAGGTCGGCCTGAGCGGTAGCGATGTGCTCGCCACCCAGGTCGGCGTGGACGTCGTCGCGCAGGACTTCTACAACGGAGGGCCCGGAGATGAGATCACCGGCCTGACGGTCACGCCACTCGGTGAGAGGTTCTTCGGTGTGCCGGATGATGTACCGGGTGGTGGCACCGGCGACCTCGCCGTGTACGACTTCGGCCCGTTCGACGGCAACACCCCGGAGCTCGGCCTGCTGTTGCTCACCAACGGTGACCGCGGCGCCGGCGCGCGCGGTGGTGCCACCGAGGACACCGAGGCGCTGATCTTCCTCGTGGAGTAGGCCCGACATCATCCCGGTGAGTGAGCCACTCGCTGTCAGCCTGCGGGCGGGATCCCTTCGGGGGTTCCGCCCGCAGTGCTGCTCAGCTCAGCAACTGGGTAGAGGATTCACCGACTCAGCGCCTCCAACAACAGATGCGGCCCACCGACCGACTGCGGCGGATCTCACGGGGGCCTCCGTCACGTGGATCAGGGTGGGGCTGCGTAGGTGTTCTAAGGTGGGGGCGTGCTGAGGACCACGGCCGCAGTCATCGCCGGCAAGGCCGCGCGGGCTGCCACCAGACTCAGAGGTGGTGGGGGATCGGCCTTCCCGGGCCTGGTCGCCGAGCGGGTCGACCCCAGGCTCCTCGCGCACGCCCTCGCCGACGTCCGGGACGGGATCGTCGTCGTCACCGGCACCAACGGGAAGACGACGACGACGAGGATGCTCGTGGCCCTGCTGCGGGCGCACGGCAAGGCGGTCCTGACCAACCCGACCGGGAGCAACTTCACCCGCGGCGTCATCTCCTCGATGCTCAAGGACCTCCCGCTCTCGGGTCGCGCGCGGGCGGACTTCGCCGTCCTGGAGCTCGACGAGGCCCACGCGCTGCGCTTCACCGAAGTCGTCACCCCGACCCACGCTCTGCTGCTCAACATCGCCCGGGACCAGCTCGACCGCTTCGCCGAGATCGACCACACCGCACGGCTCCTGGAGAAGCTCGCCGCCCAGGCCACGGCCGGGGTCGTGCTCAACATCGACGACCCGTATGTGGCCCGCTCGCGGGAGTGCGTGCAGCCACAGGTGGAGGTGCGGTACTTCGGGCTGCACGAGTCGACCGCGCACCGGCTCCCCGAGATCCTCGAGACCGACGTGCGCTTCGACGAGGACTACCACCCGCCGCAGCCGGGGCCAGGAACCGGCCTCCTGCAGCCTCGGGACGAGCGGGAGTTCGACGTCCTCTTCCAGGACGGCGAGGATGTCGGCCCGGTCATGCTCCGCCAACGGGGCCTGGCCGCGATGATCAACGCGACCGCGGCGACCACGACCGCCAGGATGCTGCTCGGCGACGCCTTCGACCCGTCCACTGCCCGCAGCGCGCTCGCCGCGCTCCAGCCGCCCTTCGGACGTGGGGAAGTCGTCGACATCCACGGTCAGCCCCTCGAGCTCGTCCTCGTGAAGAACCCGGCCGGCTTCACCGTGGCGCTGTCCACCTACGGTTCGAGCCCGGTCGCGACGATGATCGCCATCAACGACGAGCACGCGGACGGCCGCGACATCTCCTGGCTCTACGACGTCTCGTTCGAGTCCCTCCGGGAGCGTGGCGTGTCCATGACGAGCGGGGTGCGCGCCTACGACATGGCGCTGCGGCTGTCCTACGACGACGTCGCGGTGGCCCGGATCGAGCCCTCCCTCACGACGGCACTCGACGCGTTCCTCGCCGCGCACCCGGACGAGCCGAAACGGCTGTTCTGCACGTACACCGCGATGATGGCGCTGCGACGCACTCTTGCGGCCCGCTACGACCTGCCGGAGTTCGGGGAGGAGGGTGAAGATGGCTGACGCACTGTTCGACGCCGTCCCGGCGACGTCCAAGGGGACGATCCGGCTGGTCCACCTCTACCCGAAGGAGATGAGCATCTACGGGGACCTGGGCAACACCCGGTGCCTGCAGAAGCGCATCGAGTGGCACGGCTACACCGCCGAGGTGATCCGGCACGCGCCGGGCAACCCGTTCCCCGAGGCCGGGCACCTCTTCATCGGCGGCGGTGGCCAGGACTCCGGTCAGGCACGCGTCGTCGCGGACCTGGAGCGGAACGCGGACACCCTCCGCTCCCTCGCTGCCGCGGGCACACCGATGCTCATGATCTGTGGGATGTACCAGCTCTTCGGCAACGCATTCGTCACGGTCGAGGGCAAGGCCCTTCCAGGCCTGGGGATCCTCGACGTGACCACCCAGGGTGGCGCCAAGCGCATGATCGGCCCGGTCGTCCTCGACACCGTGGTCGGCAAGGTCGTCGGCTACGAGAACCACTCCGGCGCCACCACTCTCGCGGCTGGGCAGGAGCCGTTCGGCAGGGTGGTCCGCGGCTACGGGAACAACGGCGAGGACGGGACAGAGGGAGCGAGGACGGGCAACGTCATCGGCTCATACCTCCATGGCCCGATCCTCCCGGCCAACCCCGCGCTCGCTGACCTGCTCATCGGGCTGGCCGCGGCGCGGGCGACGGGTCGGCCGTTCGAGCCGGAGACCATCGCCGACGCGGTCGCCGACGAGGCACGCAACCGTCAGGTGCGGCGACTGCTCGGCTCGGCCGGCTGAGGCTCCGCCACCCGGCCCCGGACGCGGGTCTTGGGGTCCACGCTCCAGAGCACCCAGGCGAGCACTCCGAAGGGCAGCTCCACGAGGTTCGTGAAGATCGCCATGAGGACGACTGCGGCCGCGGTGAGACCCGGGTCGGCGCCGAGCGCCACGAGTGCGGCCGCCGTCCCGGTCTCGGTGATGCCGATGCCGCCCGGCGTGATGCCGACAGCGGTGAGCAGCCGGCCGATGGCGAAGGCGGCGAAGACTGCGGGGAAGGCGAGGTCGATCCCGGTCACGTCGAGCGCGATGAGGAAGATCGCGAGCTGCGCGGCGAAGAAGCCCACCATGCCGAGGGTCAGCCAGTGCCACGAGTCCTTGATGACCTCGAGGATCTGGGTGCGGGTCTCGTTCATGGCCCGACGGGAGCGACCGGTCGGCTGACCGCGGTGGAGCACCCAGCCGCCGAGCCGGTCCAGGGCGGCACCGACGGCGTTGGCGACCCGGGCCGACCAGATGACCCCGACGAAGATCACCAGGATGATCAGGCCTGAGATCGCTGCGGCCCATGCGGCCTGACGGAGCACCTCCGGCAGCTCACTGTGGACGGCGGCCAGCAGCCCGATGGCGAGCACCGGCAGGGCGACGCGGGTGAGGGTGTTCCACACCCCCGTGACGATCGCCGACGTGGTGACCGCCCCGAGCGAGAAGCCCCATGACCGGCAGAGGAGGAAGGTCGCGGCCAGGCCCACGGCGCCGCCGCCGGGGAGGAACTTCGAGACGGCCGTCCCGGCGGTGTTGACGATGAGGGCCTTGGGGATCGTCAGACCCGGAAGGGACGCCCGCAGGGTGATGGCGTAGGAGAACAGGAAGGCCATCGCGAGCACGAAGCACGACAGCAGCGCCAGTCCGGGCACGGTCTCCAGGACCGCAATGATCTGTCCCCACGTGGTGTCGGTGACCTTGGGCAGCACCCAGCCCAGCAGAGCGACCGCGGCACCGAGGCTGAGCAGCAGGCGCAGCACCGAGCGGACGGTCGGCCGCGGGAAGGCGAGGGCGGGTTCAGAAGCGGGCATCGGACCTATCCTCGCGTATGCGACGCTGGGTCGCGTGAAGATTGCCATGATCTCGGACTGCTACCCGCCTCGCGTCGGCGGAATCGAGTCGCAGGTGCGCGACCTCAGCCGCCGGCTGGTGGACGCCGGTCACGAGGTCGAGGTCTTCACCGCGACCAACGGCGCCGAGGGTCAACGTGGGGGAGTGATCGAGCTCGTCGACGGGATCCGGGTGCACCGACTGGGCCGACGGGTGCCGTTCGGGCTGCCCATCAGTCCCGGCGCCAAGGGAGCGCTGCGTGAGCGTCTCCGGGACGGCGGCTTCGACGTGGCGCATGTGCACATCGGCGTCATCAGCCCTTTCGCTCTCGACGGCGGGGATGCCGCGATCGAGGTCGGGTTGTCGCTGGCGGTGACCTGGCACTGTGTCCTCGGACGCTGGGAACCGGTCGTGGCGCGGATGGGGCACGCCCGGCGATGGGCAGCGGCGGGCGCCGCGCTCCACGGGGTCTCCGAGATGGCTGCCGACCAGGTCCGCCGCCTGGCGCCGGAGGCGCGTGTCGAGGTGCTGCACAACGGGATCGATGCCGAGAAGTGGCGACCCGACGGACCGGGGCGCGGGTCGCATACGTCCTCGGCGGCGGAGCCGCTGCGCGTGGTCATGGCCATGCGCTTCACCCCCCGCAAGCGACCCCTCGCCGTCATCGACCTGGTGCGCCGCGCGCGGGAGCGGAGCTCGGTGCCCATCACGCTCGACGTCATCGGAGGCGGCCCGCTGCTGCCGCTCGTGCGCCGGGTCGTCGAGCGCCGGGGCTGGTCGGACTGGGTATCGCTGCCGGGTCGGATCGATCGGCACGAGCTGGTGGAGCACTACCGTGCGGCGGACGTCTACCTCGCGTCCTCGCGCTTCGAGTCCTTCGGCATCGCTGCACTCGAGGGTCGCACAGTGGGGCTGCCCGTCGTCGCGCTGGCGGGGAGCGGGACGGAGGAGTTCGTCATCGACGGGGTGACCGGCCTGGTGCGCGAGGGTGACGAGGGGCTGATCGCCGGCCTCGTCGAGCTGGCGGAGGACCGCGACCTGCTGCGCCGCCTGAGGGAGCACAACGAGACTGTCGTCCCCTCCCAGGACTGGTCCAAGATCGTCTGGGACGTCGTGGCGGAGTACCTGCGCGCCCAGGGCACCGATGTGGAGCGGGAGACGATGAACTACTGGACCGTCGACATCGAGGGGATCGACGACGCCGACCAGGTCGTCTCGCGCTTCCGCCTCGGGCACGGTGCGGACCCCGTCACCGAGCTGCTCGAGCGGGGCTGGCGAGTCACGAAGGGCCTGGACGTCCACCAGGCCGACACCGCCCTGACCATCCGGCTGCAGGTGGAGCCGACCGAGCCGGCACCGCGCAGCGAGTATGCGCGGGTCCCCGTCCAGGAGGGCCTCACCGAGGAGGACATCGCCACCGCGCACGTGTACCAGCGGGTCGCGGCCTACGCGTTCGTCGAGTCCGAGCGGGGCCTGCTGCTCACCGAGCTCTCCGCAAGGACGTGGCGTCCGGGGGAGTGGACGCTGCCCGGTGGGGGTATCGATCCTGGTGAGTCGGCCCTCGGTGCCCTGCACCGTGAGGTGTGGGAGGAGACCGGGCAGGTCCTCACGGACACCGAGCTCCTCGGTGTGCTGTCCTCGCACTGGATCGGACGCTCGCCCATCGGTCGGGTCGAGGACTTCCATGCCGTCCGGCTGTACTACCGCGCGCACTGTCCATCCCCTTCCGATCCGGTGGTGCACGATGTCGATGGCTCGACGGCCTCGGCCGCCTGGATCCCACGAGCGAGGCTCGAGACCACCCCTTTGGCCTCGAGCCTCGCCCCGGCGCTCGCTCAGTGGTTCGACTGAGCGGCGTCTCCGTCCGACCCCTCCCCTGAGAGGTCATCTGCAGCCCCCTGCGCTGCGGTGACGGGTCCTGGGTCGCCCTGCCCACCGGAGTCGACAGCGTCGGCCGTGGGGTCGTGAGCGGGGATGGTGAGGGTGTCCGCCGCGCTGTCGGCGGAGGTCGCGCCAGCGGCGGTGCTGTCGGTTGCGGTGGAGGCTGCTGATGCGGCGTAGACCGCTGAGATGGTGTCAGCGGCAGTGTCATCGGCTGCGACGGACGCCGGGCGGGGTGCGCTCGCCGCCTGCGGTTCCGTGACCGGTGGGGTCGTCGCCGTGGCCGTTCCGGCGGCCATGGTTGCGGTGGCGGCCGAAGGCCCCTGGGCTGCCGGCGACGGGGTCGTCGCTGATGTCGCGGCAGCGGTGTGAGGCGAAGGTGCCTGTGCCGTGGGCGGTGCAGTGGCTGCCATGGCCGCGGTCGCGGTGGGGCTCGAAGGTCCCTGAGGTGGCGCCGGTGTTGCCGCCGGTGGAGGGCTCGGCGGTGCCGAGCTGTTGCGGGCGGCCCGGCGGGCCGAGGTCCGCGTCGACCGCAGCACCGCGAGCAGCCCGGCGAGGACGATGAGGACACCGACGACGATGACAGCTCCGGGTCCTGCGGTGGTGAAGGGCACGGTCCAGCCGACGATGTGGACCAGGCCGATGACGACGGCAGTGCCGAGGGCGATCGTTCCGGCGAACATGGTGCCCCAGGGAATGACGCGCTCGTTCATGATGAGTCTCCTTGTGCGCTCAGTGGTCTCGTGGACTCAGCCGGTCGTTACGGGGGCGGTCGTCACGATGCGCAGGCTCCCGAAGCGGACGTTGGCGTTGATGGTCAGCTCGGCCTGGTTCCCGTCATCGGTGCCGAAGAGAAGCTCGGAGCCGACGCTGGTCCCGCCCTGGACCCGCTGGGTCTCCCCGTCGGGGTCGACCACCTCGATCGACCCGAAGACGGCACTGGTGCGGATACGGGTGGGCACGTCGTCCGGGACGAAGATGACGAGCTCGCCGAAGCTCATCGTGGCGTGCACCTCCTCGACGTCCAGCGGGGTTGCGAGCCCGCGCAGGTCGAGATCAGCCGAGCCGAAGCCCCAGGAGTACTCGGAGGACAAGGAGCTGGTGGACGGTGACCACACCGTGTCTCCGAAGCCGCCCTGCGGCACCCTGCCGATCCCCCAGGCGCTCAGGAGCGCGATGGTCAGCAGGACGGACAGCATGCTGCTCAGCACGGACCGGCGTCCGAGGAGGCCGAGGAGGAGGGTGCTCAGCCCAGCCGCTCCGGTGGCGAACATGAGGGCGATGACGCCCGTCGGCCCACCGAGTCCGTCGCCGAACGCCATGCCGAGTCCGTAGCCGAGGACGGTGGCGCCGAGGACGAGGAGGAACCCGGCGAAGCCGGCACCCTTGGCCTTCCGGGGAGGAGGTGGGGGACTCGCCTGGGCGGCCCGCGCATACCCAGTCGTGCGGCTCTGCTCGTCAGCCGGCGGTGGCTCGTAGCCGACGACTGCGGGGCCACGTGTCGCCCAGACGGGCTCCGGACCGGCCTGGGTGTGCACCGGGGTGGTCGGTGCGGACTGTGGTGAGAAGGGCTGTCCGGCTGCCGGGGTGCCGGTCGGGCCGGGGCTGCTCGTCGGGGCTGCGCCGGGGCCGGTCGGGCGGGTCCGCTTGTGACGCGTGAAGACCCACCAGCCCGCGATGGCTATGCCGAGGACGGCGACTCCGCCGGCCAGCCGGTCGTTCCCGAACCACGGGCCGGTGCCGAAGATGGCGACGGCGATGACGATGAGCAGGACGATGCCCCGGGCGTCGCCCTCCCGGATCGCCTTCTCCGTGAGGATGGTGTCGCTCTCGTCCGGCAGGAGGGCCCACGCGATGAGGTAGGCGAGGAAACCGATGCCGAGGAAGAGCGCCGCCACCATCGCCGCGCGGATGAGCAGCGGGTCGACGTTGAGGCGTCGCGCCACGCCTCCGCAGACGCCGGCGATCCACCGGTCCGAGGTGCGGGTGACACCGAGGCCGCGGAGCTGGTCGAAGAAGCGGGAAGACTGGGTGTGGGGAGGCGGTCCAGGACGAGGTGGGGTGTAGTGCGGGGGCTCGTCGTGTGGCGGCTGCGACGAGGTTGCGCCCGGGCCTGTGCCGAGGGGGCCGGCGGCGCTGTCGTGGGAGCCATGGGTCGTGTTCATAGGTCCATCGTGTCGACCTCGCGCCGGCGCTGCCATGAGGGTCGCCCCTGAGCACTCCCTGACACCACCCCTGGGAACGTCCCAGAGGGCTCGCCCGTGTCGGTCGCATGCGTGAAGATGTGGGTATGCAGTCCTCACCTCAGGCAGTACCCCGACTGACCCGCCCCACTCAGGGCCGGGTCCTCGCCGGTGTCTGCCGAGGGATCGCCGACCACGTCGGGGTGGACGTCCGGGTCGTACGGATCCTCTTCATCATCGTCGGGATGGTGTCGGGGGCCGGGATCGTCGCATACCTCTTCCTCTGGGCGATGACGCCGGTCGAGGAGACCCTCGGCGCCGGCCGCCCGATCGACCCGGCCCAGCCCGTATCGGCGCAGGCACAGAACCCCCCATCGCCCGAGCGGACCGGCGGAACGGCCATGCCGCGCGGCTCGGTCCTCCTCGCCGTCGGGGTCCTGACGATCCTGGTCGGTGGGATCGCCCTGCTGCAGGGCACCGGCACGGATGTGCGCGCCGGGATCCTGCTTCCGGTGCTGCTCGTCGCCATCGGCGCCGTCGTCGCGTGGGCGCAGCTCGACGCGACCCAGCGTGCCCGGTGGACGGGGATCGCCGGCTGGCGAGGCCTGGGCATGGCGCGGCTGGCCGTGGGCATCGGGGTCGTGGCTCTCGGTCTCTTCGCGTTCGTCACCCGTGGCCAGTCGGCCGCGCAGGTGTGGGACGTTGCGCTGGCGACGCTGAGCATCCTCGTCGGCACGGCGTTGATCTGCGCGCCGTTCGCCGTGCGGCTGTGGAGTGACTTCCGGCGGGAGCAGGATGCCCGGGTGCGTGAGACCGAGCGGGCCGACATCGCAGCCCACCTGCACGACGGGGTCCTGCAGACCCTCGCCCTCATCCAGCGCGGAGCCGACGACCCCGCCTATGTCGTCACCCTCGCCCGCAAGCAGGAGCGTGAGCTGCGCAGCTGGCTCTACGGGTCCAACGAGGACCCCTCCCAGACGCTCGCCGCGGCGGTCACCGCCGCCGCAGCAGAGGTGGAGGACCTGCACTCCGTCGCCATCGATGTCGTCGTCACCGGCGACCGGCCCCTCGACGAGGGCGGCACCGCGCTCGTGCGGGCGGTCCGTGAGGCACTGCTCAACGCCGTTCGTCACGGCTCGCCGCCGGTGAGCGTCTATGTCGAGATCGGCCCGGACGCCGTCGAGGCGTTCGTCCGCGACCACGGCGCGGGCTTCGACGTCGATGCCGTCCCGCACGACCGGCTCGGGGTCCGCGAGTCCATCCTCGGCCGGATGACCCGGCACGGTGGCACCGCACGGATCCGACGGCGCGAGCCCGGCACCGAGGTCATCCTCACCATGCCGCACCAGGAGCCCGATCCCGACGCCGCACCCAGGGCTCGCGCCCGAGCCGGCGCCTCGTCGGGTGCCTCCGCACCGTCGGCCGCCTCCGCTGCTGCTCCTGCGGCTTCGGATGCGAACGGTGCGACGACGATGAACGGTGCCCCGCGCATACCCGAGACGGCGGAGCCGACCACGATCCAAGGAGAGAGCATCCGATGACTGTCCGAGTCGTCCTCGTCGACGACCACCACATGTTCCGCACCGGCGTGAAGACCGAGCTGCTCGAGGCCGCGCCCGGGGTCATCGACTTCGTCGGCGAGGCCGCGAACGTCGAGGACGCCGTCGCCGTCATCCGCAAGGAGGAGCCGGATGTCGTCCTCCTCGACGTCCACCTGCCCGGCGGCACGGGACACGGGGGCGTCGACGTCATTCATGGCTGTGTCGGCGTCGAGACCGCGGCCGGCGCGCCCGTGCGGTTCCTCGCACTGTCGGTGTCCGACGCGGCTGAAGACGTCATCGCCGTCATCCGCGCCGGTGCCAGGGGGTACGTCACCAAGACGATCAGCGCGACCGACCTGGCCTCGGCGATCAAGCGGGTCGCCGACGGGGACGCTGTCTTCAGCCCCCGGCTCGCCGGCTTCGTACTGGACGCGTTCGGTGTGGCTGCCGGCGAGATCGCGGAGGTGGACGAGGAGCTCGACCGGCTCTCAGCCAGGGAACGGGAGGTCATGCGGCTCATCGCGCGCGGCTACCAGTACAAGGAAGTCGCCAAGGAGCTGTACATCTCGATCAAGACCGTTGAGACACATGTCTCCTCGGTGCTCCGCAAGCTGCAGCTGTCCTCGCGTCACGAGCTGACAGCGTGGGCGATGGGGCGCCGGCTGATCTGAGCGTGTGAGGTGCGTCGCCTCTGCGGCACCGGATTCCGGGACATGTCACGCTTCGGGATAGCCTGACAGACATGGCCTTCCTCAAGAACCTCATCCTCGTCACGCACTTCCTCGGTCTCGCAGCCCTGATCGGCGGCTGGCTGGCGATGCGCTTCGGTGCGAGCACGCTCAACCTCGTCGCCTGGGGCGCCCGGATCCAGCTCCTCACCGGCATCCTCCTCGTCGGTGTGGTCGAGATGGGTGACCTCTACGAGCCGAACCACATGAAGATCGGCGTCAAGCTCCTCGTCGCACTCGGTGCGGTCGCTGCCGCCGAGATCGCCGTCTCGAAGGCCAAGAAGGGCGATCTGCGCACGACCCTCGTCAACGCAGCCGGTGCGCTTGGTGTCCTCAACGTGCTCGTCGCTGCGCTCTGGAAGAGCTACAGCTGACGCTCGACCCTGCGCCGTGAGAGGCGGCCGCTGGTGTGTCCGGCGGCCGCCTCTTTTGGTTGTGGATCGGTGCACCCCGGGTTGGGGTGGCTGGGGTGGTGTGCAAGGACTTCACTGACACTGTCTCCGGGACATGGCTGTCACCCGAGGTCGTGCGGGCTCTCGACGCCCTATCGACAACGGCTGGAGTGCCGGGCCTCCGGTTCAGGGGATGAGGAGGAGCTTGCCCGTCGAGGCGCGTGACTCCAGCGTGCCGTAGGCGTCCTGTGCCTCCTCGAGCGGCCAGCGGCCTCCGATATCCACCTTCAGGCTGCCGTCGGCGACAGCGTCGAGGACCGCGTTACCCCGCTCCAGCAGCTCCTCCCGGGTAGCCACGTAGTGCGCGAGGCTCGGTCGGGTGACGAAGAGCGATCCGCCGGAGTTGAGCCGCTGGAGGTCGAACGGGGGAACCGGACCGCTGGCCGCTCCGTAGAGCACGAGCATCCCGCGAGGTCGAAGCGATGCCAGCGAGGCATCGAAGGTGGCCGCGCCGACGCCGTCGTAGGCGACGTCCACGCCGCGTCCCCCGGTGGCCTCGCGGACCGCACTCGCCAGATCGTCGACCTCGCTGTAGTCGATGGTGACCTCGGCACCGAGTGACTGGGCGATCTCGCACTTGCTGCTCGACCCTGCCGTGGCCACGACGTGAGCACCCTTCGCCACGATGAGCTGGGTGAGGAGCTGGCCCACCCCACCGGCCGCGGCGTGTACGAGCGTCCAGTCGCCGGCGGAGACGGGGAAGGTGTCGTTGACGAGGTAGTGCGCGGTCATGCCTTGGAGCAGGACGGCTGCTGCTTGCTCGGCGCTCACAGCGTCGGGCACCGGAACGAGTCTTGTCGCGGGCACGGTGGCTGTTGTCGCGGCCGCACCATCGACCATCGCCCAGCCGACCCGGTCGCCGACCTCGACGCCGGTGTCCACTCCCTCACCGACCGCTGTCACCGTCCCCGCTCCCTCGGTGCCGAGAACGAAGGGGGTCGGTGACGGGTACCGACCCTCCCGGAGGTAGACGTCGATGAAGTTCACCCCGACCGCCTCGACGGCGACCGCAACCTCGCCTTGGCCGGGCCGCGGTCGTCGTCGCTCCTGGACCTCGAGGACCTCGGGACCTCCGTGTGTGGTGACGATGAGAGCGCGTTCGGTCATGGGCCCCATTCTGGCCTCTGGGGCATGGGGCGGGGAGGGGTGTGTCGTGCGCGGGGTAGGAGCCGCGGTTGGCACGGGCGCGGCCGGGATGTGCGGAGGGGTGTGTCGTGCGCGGGGTAGGAGCCGCGCCTGACACACGCGAACGGAGGGTGATTGAAGGGTGTGCCGTGCGCGGGATATGAGCCGCGCCTGGCACACGCACGGCCAGGATGCTCGCAGGGGTGTGCCGTGCGCGGGGCAGAAGCCGCGCCTGACACACCCGGTCCAGGGCGCTCAGGCGTTGAGCCGGACCACTCCGAACATCTCGCCGATCCGTCCCTCACCGAGGCCGAACCGGTTGGCGACACCGACCCCCCACTCCCTGAGGAAGTGCTCGAGGTCCTCCCGGTGCCCGGTCTGCGAGGAGTGCTCGAGCAGCGCGGCCACCTTCCGGTCGAAGGTGTCGGTGATGTCCACGGCGTGGGTCGGGTGCGGGTGGGCCATGAGCCAGATCTCGCCGACCTTCCACGGCGCCAGCCCCTCGTCGAGCAGCTCCGGCCAGGCGAAGGGGTTCTCCGCCGCGGGGTAGCACGCCCGGATTGTGGCCTCACCGGCAGCGAGATGGTCCGGGTGGGACGCCTGGAGTCGGTCGTACCACCGCTCCGGGCTCTGGCACAGGATGCGCTGCGGACGCACGTCGCGGATGACCCGCACGATGTCGTGCTGCAGCTCGAAGGTCGGCTCGAGCCAGCCGTCCCGGAACCCGTCGAGGAAGCGGACGTCGCTCACCCCGAGACGCGCGGAAGCCGCGCGCTGCTCGGCCTCACGCAACGCCGGCATACCGTCGGAGTCGGCGTCGGCGAGGCCGCCCTGCTCCCCGCGCGTGACGAGGAGCAGCGTCACCTCGATCCCGGCCGCAGTCCACACCGCCAGCGTTCCGGCGCAACCGAAGTCGGCGTCGTCGGGGTGGGCGGCGACCACGAGCGCGCGCTCGATCTTGGCGTCGTCGATGGGTGCGGTCACACGTGCACTGTATGCGGTGGTCACCTCAGGCGTGTTTGGTTCGTTGTCATCAAGGCAGAGCGCTGTAGCGCTCCGGGGTGGGGAAGAACGAACCAAACACGGGGGGATGGGGCGATCAGGGTGCGGACTCGCCGTTGAGGGTGGGGTCCTTGGCCTCGATGGCGGCCTCGATGGCGGAGTAGTCGCCGTCCGGGTCGTCGCCGAGCACGGCGGCCATGGCCGGGACGACCTCGTGGGCATAGCGGTGTCCCTCGCCCGGTGGCGCCTCGACCGCCCAGACGAGATCGGCGCTGACCTGCCAGAACGTCACGAACGGCGCCCACGACATCTGCTCGGCCGGTGAGCCGAGGCGCGTCTCGTTGAGCCAGTCGGGGGAGCGGACCAGCAGCTCCGGGCTCCACCACACGACCGGGTCGGAGCGGTGCTGGAGGTAGACCACGCGCGGGAACTCCCAGGGGCCGAGTCCGCGACCCCACTGATCGGCGGTGAGCTCGTCCTGCTTGGAGGCGAACCGGACGTGGCGGCCGTCGTCGACGACGGGCAGTGCCTCGGTCGAGGAGACGACCCGGGAGTCGGTGATCTTCTGGTGCAGCGGCGTGAAGCCCGGTGTCCCGGTGAAGATCGCCCCATCGAGCCGCGCGACGAGGTCGTCGAGGGACTCGAAGGCAGCGTTGGCGCCGTAGGCGCCGAGCGACTCCCCGGAGACGAACAACCTCGGCCTGCTGTCCTCCGGCAGGGCGTTCACCGCCTCCTCGACCGCCGTGATCATCGCGCGACCGGCCTCCGGCGGCAGCGCGGCGCTCTCGAGGAGGGCGAGGGGTGAGGGCAGCGTCGAGTACTGCATCGCGGCGATCGCGGAGTCGCCGCCGGTGAGGAACTCGAACGAGGACGGCACCCACTCGTTGACCCAGCCGGTCCCGGTCGTCACGAGCATGAGGATCGCTTCCCGCTCGAACGCCCCGGTGCGCTCGAGCTCGGCGACCACGGCGGCCGCGGTGTCGGCGAGGGTGCGGTTGCCGGCGAGTCCCGCATACACCCTGATCGGCTCGTGGGCCGGCTGCCCCGTCACCTCGGCGATCTCCTCCTGAGTGGGTCCGGCCGTCACGAAGTCCCGGCCGGCGTGGCCGAGGGAGGCCCAGGACTCGTTCGACTCCGGTGAGCCCGACCGCAGCGGGCTCTCCGGAGGTTGGTCGGAGAGTCCCAGGGCGTTGACGTCGTGCGCGGCCCGGGCGGCGCGATGGGCGAACGGGTCGATGAGGAAGCGGTCGGTGGCGAAGGTGAGGACCGACAGGACGACGACGGTCGCGATGGTCTGGGCGACCCAGCGCGGCACCCGGCTCTCGAGCCGTCCTCTGCTCAGCTGTCGCGAGATCCACCCGACCAGACCCGTGATGCCCTGCCAGAGGCCCATGAGAAGGGCGAAGACGACGGCAGCGAAGATCGTCGCTCCGAGGAGCTCGAGCTCGGTGGGCGCACTCGTGCCGACGATCTCCGCGGTCCGCTGGTGCCGCCGGACGGTGACGGGAGGAGTGAGGAGCACGATCGCGATGAGCAGCGCCGGCCATCCCCACAGGATCAGGGACCGGGCCGTGTCGGACATGGTGACCTTGAGCTCGGCCAGGCGCGCGACCGCGATGACGGCCAGCTCGATGAGGCGACCGACCGCATACCCGAAGAGAGCGGAGATGCCGGCCACGGCGCCCTGGATGTACCAGCTCCGGGGGAGGAGTGACGGTGACATCGAGACGAGGTACCCCGCGAGTGCGAGCAGCGTGCTCGAGAGGTGCGAGCGTCTCGCCCAGGGGCGCAGCACGTTGCGCACCTGCACGAACAGGGCGGACCAGCGACTCACTCCTCGTCTGCCTCGTCCTCTGGATCGGGCGCGGGCTCGGCACCGTTCGCGTCGTCGCGGTCTGCCCACTCGAGCAGAGGTGCGATGTCGAATGGGTGGTCGTCGATGTCGGCGTGCAGGTCGCCGGTCTCCGCGAACCGGGCGGGCATCGTGGAGATGGTGAAGTCCGCGGGCTCGGCGTCGGGAATCTCGTTCCAGCGCAACGGGGCCGACACCCGGCCCTCGGGAGTGCCGCGGACCGAGTAGGCGGCGGCCATCGTGTGGTCGCGGGCGTTCTGGTTGTAGTCGACGAACACGGCGCGCGGGTCGCGGTCCCGCCGCCACCACGCCGTCGTCACCTCGTCGGGCAGGCGCCGCTCCACCTCGCGCGCGAAGGCCAGCGCGGCGCGGCGCACCACCTTGAACCCGTGGTCGGGCCGGATCCGGACGTAGATGTGCAGGCCCCGGCCACCGCTCGTCTTCGGGAAGCCCACGGCACCGAGCTCGTCGAGGATCTCCTGCGAGACTGCCGCCGCCCGGCGGATGGAGGGGTAGGTCGCCTCCGGCATGGGGTCCAGGTCGATCCGCCACTCGTCGGGTGACTCGGTGTCGGCGCGACGGGAGTTCCACGGGTGGAACTCGACGGTGCTCATCTGGACCGCCCAGATGACGTCGGCGAGCTTGGTGACGCACAGCTCGTCGGCGTGCAGCCCCCACCTCGGGAAGTGGAGGCGGACCGTCTCGACCCAGGGCGGCGCGCCACGGGGGAGCCGCTTCTGGTGCACCTTCTCGCCGTCCACCCCGTCGGGGAAGCGGTGGAGCATGCACGGCCGCTCGCGCAGGGCGTTGACGATGCCGGGTCCGACGGAGATGTAGTACTTCGCGAGGTCGAGCTTGGTCTCGCCGCGGGCCGAGAAGTACGGACGGTCGGGGTTGCTGATGCGTACGTCGTAGCCGTCGACGTCGAGGACGACGGGCTCCCCGTACTGTCCTTTGCGCGCGGCCATGTCACCCAGGCTATTGCCTGTGGCCGGGGAGGGGGTCGCGCTTCGGCTCGCGGGTGGCGCAGGGGAGGCCGCGGCCGTATGCGGTGGTCACCTCGCAGAGGCGTACCAGAACGTTCCTATTGTCAGGTTCTGGTACGCGGTGGCGTGCTGGGTGCGTACCAGAACGTTCCTATTGTCAGGTTCTTGACCGCGGTGGCGTGCTGGGTGCGTACCAGAACGTTCCTATTGTCAGGTTCTGGTACGCCCTTGGGTAAGTTGGCGCGTGGGAGGGGCCTCAGGTTCGGGCGAGGGTTGGGGGTCGCATAGGCTCTGCGCATGTCCGAGCAGTCGCGTCCCGCCAAGGGCCAGGTCACCGTCCAGCGCCTCATCCCCGCACCCGCCGAGGCCATCTTCGACATCCTGGCGAATCCGGAACGGCACACCGAGATCGACGGCTCGGGCACGATCCGCCAGGCGCGGTCCTCCCGCGGTGAGCGGCGTCTGAAGCTCGGCGACTCGTTCGGGATGGACATGAGCTGGGGCGTGTCATACGCGACCCGCAACGTCGTCACCGAGTTCGAGGAGAACCGCCGCATCGCATGGCGGACCCTTGCTCCGTCCCCACTGGACAAGCTCTTCACCGGACGCACGTGGCGCTACGAGCTCGAGCCGCACGAGAACGGCACCATCGTGCGCGAGACGTGGGACACGACCACCGAGGCCCTGCCGGGCCGGCTCTTCATCGGGCGCCTCGCCGACCTCACCCGGCGCAACATGACCCGCACCCTGGAGCGCATCGAAGAGGTCGTCACCGCCCAGGAGTGACCCTGCCCCTTCTCTCCCCGGAGGGAAAGGGCGGAGTCGGACGTGACCCGGTTGTGCTCGAGCGCCGCGGTTGTGCCGTGATGACCGGCTTGCGGGACGCTGCCCGCGAAGTTGCGCGGTCACGGCTGCCGTAGCCGGTCGGTCGGGCATAACCCGGTCGCCCGGGCCGTAGCCGGTCGGTCGGGCATAACCCGGTCACGGACGCGGTAGTCGGTCCGTCAGGGAACACGTGGCAAAGTGGGCGCGGAGGACGTCCGGGCCAGGTATGCGCTGGTCGGGCATGTCGGCGCCGCACCTTAGGCTGGTACGTGACATGAGCACCCTCTTCGATGACCTCTTCGGCCCGGATGCGCCACGGCTGACGCCGGAACCGACCGGTCGATCCGCCGACCCCCGCACCACCCCGGTGACCGAGGCCGGCGTCCCCACCTGGGCCGAGCAGATCGAGGATCGCGAGCCGTCGCCCACCCGGTCCAAGGTCGACCCCGAGACCCTCCTCGAGGGCCTCAACCCTGCTCAGCGCGACGCGGTCCTGCACGAGGGCTCTCCGCTGCTCATCGTCGCCGGCGCCGGCTCGGGTAAGACCCGGGTGCTGACGAACCGGATCGCCTACCTCCTCGCCGCCCGGGGCGTGCAGCCCGGCCAGATCCTCGCCATCACCTTCACGAACAAGGCTGCCGCCGAGATGCGCGAGCGCGTCGAGGCGCTCGTCGGCCCGCGGGCGAAGTCGATGTGGGTCTCGACGTTCCACAGCGCCTGCGTGCGGATCCTGCGCCGCGAGGCCAAGACGGTCGGGCTGAAGTCGACGTTCTCCATCTACGACGCCGCCGACAGCCACCGCCTCATGGCCATGGTGATGCGCGACCTCGACCTCGATCCCAAGAGGTTCCCGCCGCGCTCCTTCAGTCACCAGGTGAGCAACCTCAAGAACGAGCTCATCGATGAGGAGACGTATGCGTCGGGTCTCGGCGAGCACGCGACCCACCGGGATCAGTTGCTCGCCCAGGCGTACACGATGTACCAGCAGCGGCTGCGCGCCGCCAACGCGCTTGACTTCGACGACCTCATCATGACGACGGTCCACATGCTTCAGGCCTTCCCGGAGGTCGCCGAGCACTACCGACGTCGCTTCCGGCACGTCCTCGTCGACGAGTACCAGGACACCAACCACGCGCAGTACGTCCTCGTCCGCGAGCTCGTCGGTGGCTCCGGCGCGACCGCGTCCACGCCCGAGGGTGCGCCGGAGATCGAGCCGGCAGAGCTCGTCGTCGTGGGTGACGCGGACCAGTCGATCTACGCCTTCCGCGGAGCATCGATCCGCAACATCGTCGAGTTCGAGCAGGACTACCCCGACGCACGCACGATCGTCCTGGAGCAGAACTACCGCTCCACCCAGACGATCCTCTCGGCAGCCAACGCGGTCATCGCGCGCAACGAGGGTCGTCGGAAGAAGAACCTGTGGTCCGATGCGGGCCCAGGAACCCGGATCATCGGCTACGTGGGGGACTCCGAGCACGACGAGGCCGCCTTCATCGCCAGGACGATCGACCGGCTTGCGGACGAGCACGGGGTCAAGCCGAAGGACGTCGCCGTCTTCTACCGGACGAACGCCCAGTCCCGTGCGATCGAGGAAGTGTTCGTCCGGGTCGGCCTGCCCTACAAGGTCGTCGGCGGCACGCGGTTCTACGAGCGACGCGAGGTCAAGGACGCCATCGCCTATCTGCGCGTCATCTCCAACCCCGCCGACACGGTGAACCTGCGCCGGATCCTCAACGTCCCCAAGCGCGGCATCGGCGACCGGGCCGAGGCCTGCATCGCTGCGCTCGCCGAGCGCGAGCGCATCCCCTTCATCGCCGCCCTCGGTCGGCCCGAGGACGCCCCCGGGATCGCGACGCGATCGATCGCTGCGGTCAAGGGATTCACCACCCTCCTGGAGGGGCTGGGCGAGATCCACGCCGACGAGGACGCGGGGGTCGCCGAGCTGCTCGAGGCGGTGCTCGAGCGCTCGGGGTACCTCGACGAGCTGCGCAACAGCCGCGACCCCCAGGACGAGACCCGGCTGGAGAACCTTGCCGAGCTCGTCTCCGTCGCAAGGGAGTTCGACGAGTCCCGCGCGGAGACGGGGGAGGCGTACAGCCTCGAGGACTTCCTCGAGCGGGTCTCCCTGGTGGCCGATGCCGATGAGATCCCGGACGAGGCGCCGGGGGCGGACGACGGTGTCGTCACGCTGATGACGCTGCACACGGCCAAGGGCCTGGAGTTCCCCGTCGTCTTCCTCACGGGGATGGAGGACGGGACCTTCCCTCACCAGCGGTCGTTGGCGGAGCCGAAGGAGCTGGAGGAGGAGCGCAGGCTCGCGTATGTGGGGATCACCCGGGCGCGGGAACGTCTCCACCTGTCGCGGGCCGCGGTGCGCTCCGCGTTCGGTCAGCCGATGTACCAGCCGGCCTCGCGCTTCCTCGACGAGATCCCGGACGAGCTGCTCGACTGGGAGCGGACCGGCCCGACCGGTTCGTTCGGGGGCGGGCGCCGCGCGGGGGAGCCGGCGATCGCGATGCTGGCCGCGCGTCCGGGCATCAAGGCACGTGGCACCCGTCCGATCCCGTCCCTCAAGCCGGGGGACAAGGTCACCCACGACAGCTTCGGGCTGGGCACGGTGACGGCGGTGACCGGAGAGGGCGACCGCGCTCAGGCTGAGGTCGACTTCGGCGCCGACACGGGCGTGAAGAGGCTGCTGCTGCGGTTCGCGCCTCTCGAGAAGCTCTAGGCGCTTGCGCCTCAAGAGGTCTGGCGCTCCAAACGCTCAGCGTGGGCTGCTGGAGAATGCGTCAGCTCGCTGGGAGAGCCCTGGCACGCGGTTGCTGGATCAAGCGCCAGCTCGCTGGGAAAGCCCTGGCGCGCGGTTGTTGGATCAGGCGCCAGCTCGCTTCGGGGAGTCCCTTGGACTCAGACGCCGAGGCCCTTGGCCTGCAGCCACTTGATGGGGTTCGTCGGGCCGCCGTTCATCCCGTTGGGGTGCACCTCGAAGTGCAGGTGCGGGCCGTAGGAGCGGCCGGTGTTGCCCGTGCCGCCGATCTTCTGACCGGGGCCGACCCGCTCGCCGACGTTCACCGAGAAGTAGTCCATGTGGCAGTACCGGGTGATGGTGCCTTCCCAGTGCTCGATCCAGACCTGTCGTCCGCAGCCACCGGCGCTGGAGATCTTCACGACCTTGCCGCTGGAGATGGAGACGATCGGGGTGCCGATGGGAGCTGCGAGGTCGATGCCGGCGTGCAGCCGACCCCAGCGCTGACCGAACGCCGAGGTGAAGTTGTAGTTGTTCATCGGAAGCACCCACTTCTGGGCTGCCTTGCGGGCCTCTTCCTCGGCCTTCTTGCGGGCTTCCTCTTCCTTCTTCTTCGCCAGCGCGACGCGCTCCTGCTCGCGGGCGACCCGCTCGGCCTCCTGCTGGCGGCCCTGGAGGAGCGCCGACTGGTCGGTCACCTCGGTGCGGCGGGCGGCAAGGGCCTCGGTGTCGTCGATGCTCTCCGAGACCTGGCTCTGGGCGAGCGCGAGATCGATGGTCTGGGTCTGCAGCTCAGTGGGTGCCGAGTCGGCCAGTGATGCGCCGGTCGTGGTGAGCACGAGGGTGGCCGCAGCTGCCGTGGGGAGCGCGAAGGTCGGTGTGAGAGCACGAGGGACACGCTTGGTGCGCGGCGCTCTGTGTCGTCCGGGCGCACGGTGGCGACCGGAATACGACTGGGAACTCAACGAACAATCCTCACGGCAGGGGGCACACACGTAAAGCAGAACAGCGCGGACGACGGTAAACGCAGGGGACGTCGAGGTCGCTGGTCGCGCTGTCAAAGACTAAGTCACCATAGCGTAACCATTCCGTTATGCAAATCTATGGTCCACATCTCTTGCGCCCGACCTTGTCGGTCTGCGCACGGACCGTCCGGACAGCGGACAGCACAGCGCCGAGACGCCCGCGAGCACCATCGCAGGCCCTGGAAGGGGCGCACATCGCGCCTACCGGCGTGGTGTCGACCTGGGTGAGCGACGTTGGTAGGGAAGGGAACTCCCCCTTCCCCGACCGGGTGTTGCGAGCGGCAGCGCACCGGGCCGCTTCGTCGACCCGTCCGGCTCCAGGTCGGCCAGTGCCGAGGAGATGCCGTGGACGACGGATCCGAGGAACGGCAGTGAGAGATGACCCACACCGTGGAGCGCGACGTTGCGGACCCGCAGGTCCGGGTGGTCGATCGCCGCGTTGTGCTGGGGGAAGACCAGGGCATCCAGGTCGGACCAGTAGGCGACGAACCGCGTACGACACCCGGGGACCGGCTTGCGCAGCTCCTCGATGAGGCCGCTGTCCGGGCGCATCTGCGCGACGAGCCGGGTCGGCCACGCATAGGCGGCGTAGGTGCCTGCGTGCGGGGTGCCGAGCGTGACGAGCGTGTGCACACGCTCGTCGCCGGCGAGCCGGGTGACGTAGTAGCGGGCGATGAGCCCCCCGAGACTGTGACCGATGATGTGGATGCGCTCGTAGCCGGTCTCGGCGACGATCCGCTCGACCTCCTCACCGAGGTGCGCCGCGGCGACCCGGATGTCGGAGACGATCGGCGAGTAGTTGAGGGTCGTGAGGTGGTTGAAGCCACGCGAGCGCAGTCCGCGCTGCATGAGGGTCCAGATCGAGCGGTTGTCGATGAGCCCGTGGATCATGAGGATCGGCGTCCCCGCGGCCTCGATGTCAGAGACGAGCAGCCCGCGCTGATGCGGCTTGAGGTGCTCGATCCGGTAGCCCTGGTCGACGCGCTCGACCTGCTCGGCCCGCAGGCCGAAGGGGTAGGTCGCCACGTGCGCGGTCAGCCACCCCGCCTCGATCGCTGCCCCCGCGAGTCCGCTGGGCGTGGCCAGTCCCCGCGCGACCTCGCCGAAGATGCTGGCGACGCCACGGGCCATCGTCGTCACGCCGCGGACGGTGCCTTCGGCGGTCCGGACGAGGGCGGAGTCCGTGACCTTGAGCGGGCCCCGCGCGCTGCTCAGGGCGCCCTGGATCGAGCCCAACAGAGGCGCCGATGCCTGTGTCGCGGCGGACTTGTCCACACCGATGTGTCCCGCTGTCATAGCGGAGCCACCGTACCCCGAAGACAGCCTGGAAAGGCGGAAAACGGCGCGGATCGCGTCGCTGCCCCGGAGCGGATCCATGCTCGGCGGGCACGACGTGGTGCTCGTCACCCTGGCCGGGACGCCCTCCCATGAGCACACCGTGCGGGGCTAAGGTGACGCTATGAGTGAGACCGTCTCGACCGCACCGGTGCGCGTCATCGTCGCCAAGCCAGGCCTGGACGGCCACGATCGTGGTGCCAAGGTCGTCGCACGTGCGCTGCGGGACGCCGGCATGGAGGTCGTCTACACCGGCCTGCACCAGACGCCGGAACAGATCGCCGAGACCGCGATCCAGGAGGACGCCGACGCCGTCGGGCTGTCGGTCCTCTCGGGCGCGCACCTCACGCTGTTCGCGAAGGTGATCGAGGAGCTGAAGAAGCGCGATGCGGAGGACATCGTCGTCTTCGGTGGAGGGATCATCCCCGAGGGGGACATCCAGCCTCTCCTCGACCTCGGTGTCGCCCGGGTGTTCACCCCGGGGACCTCGACCCACGAGATCGTCGAGTGGGTCAGCTCGGCCGTCGCCGGCTGAGCCCCCACCAGATCGACTGACCGCCGTGCGGCGCGTCATCCATACCGCCCAGGCGCTCGTCGACGCGATCGTCGAGGTGCCCAGCCTGCCGGAGCGCGGCGGCAACGTCATGGCCTCCTCCTACTCCCGGTATGCGGGGGGCGCCGTCACCATCCTGCTCACCGCAGCCCGGTGCGGAGCCGCGGCGGTGCACGCCGGCTCGATCGGCACGGGGCCGAACGGCGACCTCATCCGGGCCGCCCTCGCCGAGGGCGGGGTCGAGGTGTCGAGCCCGCCGGTGCCGGGCCTCGACACCGGCGTCTGCGTCGTCATGGTCGAGCCCTCCGCGGAGCGCACCTTCGTCACCACCCTGGGCGCCGAGCGGCACGTCACCCCCGAGAGCCTCGGGAGCGCGACCCCGGCTCCGGGTGACCTGGTCTGTGTGAGCGGGTACAGCCTCATCGAGCCGACCGTCAGCGGCCTGCTTCCTTGGCTGGAGGACCTCCATCGTCAGGTGCCGGGGGTCGAGGTCGTCCTCGACCCGGGCGCCGTCTTCGCCGACCTGCCCGAGGACATCCGCGAGCGGGTCCTCGCGGTGACGACGGTCTGGACCGGCAACGCCGCCGAGGCCGAGGCGCTGTGTGGATCCGACGAGCTCGACCGCGCGCCAACCCTCCTCGCGCAGCGTCTGGATGAGAGCGCGGTCGCCGTCGTCCGGGACGGCGACCGGGGCTGCGCTGTCGCGGTCGCGGGCAACAGCCGGGTCGTGCCCGGCTTCCCGCAGATCCCGGTCGATACGAACGGAGCCGGCGACACGCATACCGGGGCCTTGTGTGCGCGGGTGACCGGGACGCCCGGGCCCGGCCGGGACCTCGAGCGGTGGGCGGCGGCTGCGAGGTATGCGAACGCCGCCGCGGCCATCAAGGTCACCCGCCGTGGGTCCACGAGTGTGCCGTACGCGGCGGAGGTCGAGGCTTTCCTGGCCGCTCATCCGCACTAGCTCGGTCCCCGCGAGCGGGCAACGTGACCGTCCGGCGCACGCATCTGCCGCCCGGGCTCTGTGATGAACCGGACAGCGGCACCCCGGGCGCGCCCTCTCGCGTTGGCCGCTAGGCTCGGAACGACAATCCCCTCCACGACGAAGGATGGACCCGCCCCGTGGACCTCTTTGAGTACCAAGCGCGTGATGTGTTCGAGAAGCACGGGGTCCCCGTGCTCGCCGGCGAAGTAGCCACCACCCCCGAGCAGGCTCGGGAGGCGGCTGAGCGGATCGGCGCCGCCAGCGGCGGGGTCACCGTCGTCAAGGCCCAGGTGAAGACCGGTGGCCGAGGCAAGGCCGGTGGCGTGAAGGTCGCCAAGACCCCCGAGGAGGCCGAGGCCGCGGCCCGCCAGATCCTCGGGATGGACATCAAGGGCCACACGGTCCACAAGGTGATGGTCGCCCAGGGTGCCCAGATCGCCGAGGAGTACTACTTCTCCATCCTTCTCGACCGGGCCAACCGCTCCTACCTTGCGATGTGCAGCAAGGAGGGTGGCATGGAGATCGAGCAGCTCGCCGAGGAGCGGCCCGAGGCGCTCGCCAAGATCGAGGTCGACCCCAACGTCGGCATCGACGACGCCAAGGCCCAGGAGATCGTGGACGCGGCCGGCTTCGACGCCGAGACCGGTGCCGCGATCGTGCCTGTGCTGAAGTCGCTGTGGACCGTGTACCACGACGAGGACGCGACCCTCGTCGAGGTCAACCCGCTCGTCAAGACCCAGAGCGGCGACATCGTCGCCCTCGACGGCAAGGTCTCCCTCGACGCGAACGCCGCCTTCCGCCAGCCCCACCACGCCGAGCTCGAGGACGTCGACGCGAGCGACCCGCTCGAGGCGGCCGCCAAGGAGAAGGACCTCAACTACGTCAAGCTCGACGGCAACGTCGGCGTCATCGGCAACGGGGCGGGCCTCATGATGAGCACGCTCGACGTCGTCGCCTACGCGGGCGAGCAGTACGGCTCCTCGCCGGCCAACTTCCTCGACATCGGCGGTGGCGCCTCCGCGGAGGTCATGGCCAACGGGCTGCACATCATCCTCAGCGACCCGCAGGTCAAGTCCGTGTTCGTCAACGTCTTCGGCGGCATCACCGCCTGTGACGCTGTCGCCAACGGCATCGTCGGCGCCCTGCAGAAGCTCGGTGACGAGGAGGACCGCCCGCTCGTCGTGCGTCTGGACGGCAACAACGTCGAGGAGGGCCGGCGCATCCTCGCCGAGTTCAACCACCCCCTCGTGACCATCGAAGAGACCATGGACGGCGCCGCGGCCAAGGCCGCCGAGCTCGCCGCTGCGAAGTAAAGGACGACGAACCGCATGGCAATCTGGCTCAACTCCGACTCCAAGGTCATCGTCCAGGGCATGACCGGCAGCGAGGGCATGAAGCACACGACGCGCATGCTCGCCTCCGGCACCGACATCGTCGGTGGCGTCAACCCGCGCAAGGCCGGACAGGTCGTCGACTTCCCCGGCGACGTCCAGGTCCCCGTGTTCGGCACCGTCGGTGAGGCGATGGAGGCCACCGGCGCCAACGTCTCCGTCGTCTTCGTCCCCCCGGCCTTCGCCAAGGACGCGGTCATCGAGGCCATCGACGCGGGCATCCCGCTGCTCGTCATCATCACCGAGGGCATCGCGGTCCGTGACAGCGCGGAGTTCTACAACTACTCCAAGGGCAAGAGCACCCGGATCATCGGCCCGAACTGCCCGGGCCTGATCAGCCCCGGGAAGTCCAACGCCGGCATCATCCCGGCCGACATCTCCGGTCCCGGGCGCATCGGCCTGGTCTCGAAGTCGGGCACCCTGACCTACCAGATGATGTACGAGCTGCGGGACTTCGGCTTCTCGACCGCTGTCGGCATCGGTGGTGACCCGATCATCGGCACCACCCACATCGACTGCCTCGAGGCGTTCCAGAACGACCCCGAGACCGACGCCATCGTCATGATCGGCGAGATCGGCGGCGACGCCGAGGAGCGGGCCGCCGCGTACATCAAGGAGCACGTGACCAAACCGGTCGTCGGATACGTGGCCGGCTTCACCGCTCCTGAGGGCAAGACCATGGGCCACGCCGGCGCCATCGTCTCCGGCTCCGCGGGCACGGCCCAGGCCAAGAAGGAGGCCCTCGAGGCCGCCGGGGTCAAGGTCGGCAAGACGCCGTCGGAGACCGCTCGCCTCATGCGCGAGATCATGGAGAGCATGGCCTGAGCGCAGCACCGCTGACGACGCAGGACCTGAGAGAAGGGTTCGCCCCACGATGTGGGGGCGAACCCTTCCTCACTTCTCGGGTCCTTCAGAGGAGGAAAGTGCCTGGACATCGCAGAGGCCCGGACGTCCGTGGCAGTCGTCCGAGCCTCTGCTCCCCTGTAGTGATGTGCCCCTGCATGAGCCTCATCACATCTATTGACGTGTGATCTGCCCCAATGGTTGCACCTCGAGGCGAAAAACTTCGAGCAATTTCCGAGTCCTTCATACGTTCAGCCCACCATCTCCACAGCCCCCCGCCCCGCATCGGCGTGTGCGCCGAGGACTGGAGGTGGTCCTGCGGTTGACTGGAAGGACCATGAGTCCACTCGATCTGCTCCGTCGTGCCACCGATCGCCTCGAGGGCGTGGGAACGGAGCGCGCGGACAGCGGACGATCTCACGGCGGCGACGTCGCGGGCTCCCGAGCGCTCATCCGGGCAGGGGTGCACGGGGTCGTCGCGGCCCTCCTCACCCTCGTACCGGTGGGTCTGCTCGCCTCCCTCCTCTGGCTGACGACGGCCGACATCCGGCTCAGCTGGGCTGAGGCCGCGGCTGCGGGTGCGTCGTTCTGGCTGCTGGCCCACGGCATACCGATCCTGCTCACGACCGGTGTGCTGGGCATCGTCCCGCTCGCCGCCTTCCTCGGTGTCCTGCTCGTCGGTGTCTGGTCCGCCGGCCGGTCGACCTGGGCCGCCGCCGAGCACGGGTGGCGGCCGGCCCTCCGGGTTGCCGGAGCCTGGATGGGTGGGTATGCGCTGGTCATCCTCGGCGCCGGAGGCCTCGCCGTGCTCGGGCCCATGGACCCGGCGCCGGGCCGCTGGGCGCTGGCGACCGTTCTCATGCCCGCACTCATGGGCATCATCGGGATGGTCCGGACCCTCGACCACGACGACGTCGACGAGTTCCTCGAGCGCTGCTTCGTGCCGGCCGCGGTGCGGCGCGGCTGGCGCCCGGCGATCCACGCCACTGTCGTCCTGCTCGTCGGTGGGACCCTCGCGGCCGCGACCGCCGTCGCACTCTCGCTCGGTGACGTCCTCACCCTGCACGAGTCGCTCCGTCCAGGGGTCACCGGCGGCACCATCCTCGTCCTCCTCCAGCTCCTGGCCCTGCCGAACCTCGGGCTGTGGAGCGCCTCCTTCGTCGCCGGCCCCGGCTTCAGTGTCGTCGAAGGGGCCTCCGTGACCTGGGACGGGTCGAGCACGTCACTCGTGCCGATGATCCCCGTCCTCGCCGCGCACCCCGACCCCGCGCTCTTCCCGGCTGCCACCCCGGCGGTCGCCATCCTCCTCGTCCTGCTCGGGGGCTGGCTCGGCTGGCAGAGCCTGGCAGCGACCGCCCGGCTCGCCAGCCTGCGCGCCAAGTCGCTGACCGTCATCAGTGCGGCCCTCTCGACCGGCACCCTCGTCGCCCTCCTCGACTGGGTCGGCGGCGGCGCGCTCGGCATGGACCGGCTTGCCTCGATCGGTGCGCCGGCACTGCTGCTCGGTGTGACCGTCACCGGCTGGCTCCTCCTCGGCGGACTGCTCGTCCTGCTGTGGGACTGGCGCACCCTGGACGTATGACCGCACCAGCTGCTGCCGCGCCTCTGCGCGTCGTCGTCCTCGTCTCCGGGTCGGGCACGCTCCTGCAGGCTCTCCTCGACGCAGGCCCACCCGAGCAGACCGGGTATGCGGTGGTCGCCGTCGGTGCCGACCGACCCGACACCGGTGGCGAGGAGCGGGCCAGGGCGCGTGGCGTCCCTACGTTCGTCGTGCCCCTCCGCGCGTTCGAGACCCGGGCCGAGTGGGACCGTGCGCTCACGGAGGAGGTCGCAGCGCATACGCCCGATCTTGTGGTGTCCGCCGGCTTCATGAAGGTGCTCGGGCCGCACTTCCTCGGGACGCACCGGGTCATCAACACCCACCCTGCGCTGCTGCCGAGCTTCCCCGGGACGCACGGGGTGCGGGACGCGCTGGCGCACCGCGTGAAGGTGACGGGGTGCACCTGCCACTGGGTCGACGCAGGCGTCGATACCGGGCCGATCATCGACCAGCGGGCCGTCCGCGTCGAGGCCGATGACACCGAGGAGAGCCTGCACGAGCGGATCAAGGTGGCCGAGCGGGAGATGCTCGTCCACGTTCTCGTCCGCCTCGCTGCCGATCGCGGCTCCTGGCTACACTGACGGGCAGACGACTGGCGTAGGTGGACCACCACCGGGGAGTCACTGTCCCATCGTGAGCATCGCCCGCCTGGGTGCTCCGGACGTGATGATCGACCTGCCGTGAAGGAGCCCCCTTGTCCTCATCCCTTGCCGCGCCCGGACCCGCTGCCGACGTCCGCCCGGTCCGCCGTGCGCTCGTGTCCGTCTACGACAAGACCGGCCTGGAGGACCTCGTCCGCGGGCTGCACGACGCCGGCGTCGCCCTCGTCTCGACCGGCGGGTCGGCCGCGCTCATCGAGTCGCTCGGCCTGCCCGTGACCCGGGTCGAGGACCTCACCGGCTTCCCCGAGTGCCTCGACGGCCGGGTCAAGACCCTGCACCCGCGGGTGCATGCCGGCCTCCTCGCCGACACCCGTAGGGCCGAGCACCTGGCGCAGCTCGACGAGCTCGGCGTCGAGCCCTTCGAGCTCGTCGTCTGCAACCTCTACCCCTTCACCGACACGGTGATGTCTGGCGCGGGTCCGGACGAGTGCATCGAGCAGATCGATATCGGCGGGCCGACCATGGTCCGGGCGTCGGCGAAGAACCACCACAGCGTCGCCATCGTCACCTCGCCGGCGCGCTACCCCGAGGTCATCGAGGCGGTGCGCTCCGGTGGGTTCACGCTCGCCCAGCGCAAGTCGCTGGCCGCCGAGGCCTTCATCCACACGGCGACCTACGACACCCACGTCGCCTCGTGGATGGGCAACGCCTACGTCGACACCTCCAATGACTCGGGCTTCCCCGGCTGGCTCGGCGCTACCTGGGACAAGGTCGCCGTCCTGCGCTACGGCGAGAACCCGCACCAGCGAGCCGCTCTGTACGGCAACGGGTTCCAGCCCACGGGACCAGGTCTCGCGCAGGCGAGGGTCCTGCACGGCAAGGAGATGTCCTACAACAACTACGTCGACGCTGACGCGGCGGTGCGTGCCGCCTACGACCACGGCGACCTGCCCACCGTCGCGGTCATCAAGCACGCCAACCCGTGCGGGATCGCGGTGGCGACCGCCGGCGAGGGCATCGCCGAGGCGCACCGCAAGGCGCACGAGTGCGACCCGGTCTCCGCCTTCGGGGGGATCATCGCGACGAACCGGCCGGTGACGCGCGACATGGCCGAGCGCGTCAAGGACATCTTCACCGAGGTCGTCGTCGCCCCCGCCTTCGACACCGAGGCCCTCGAGATCCTCACGCAGAAGAAGAACATCCGGCTCGTCGAGTGCGCCGCACCGACTCGCGGTGGCGTCGAGACCCGGCCGATCTCCGGCGGGATGCTCATGCAGACCAGGGACACCCTGGACGCGCAGGTGCGCGACGACGCCGGCGAGGTCACCGGCGGCGACGACGCCGCGAGCTGGCGGCTCGTCTCGGGGGAGGCCGCGGACGAGGCCACCCTGCGCGACCTCCAGTTCGCCTGGCGCGCGGTCCGGGCGGTGAAGTCCAACGCCATCCTGCTGGCCAAGGACGGCGCCTCGGTCGGCATCGGCATGGGCCAGGTCAACCGCGTCGACTCGTGTCGGCTCGCGGTCTCGCGCGCCGGTGAGTCGCGCGCGACCGGAGCGGTCGCTGCCTCGGACGCCTTCTTCCCCTTCGCCGACGGCCTGCAGATCCTTCTCGACGCCGGGGTCAGGGCCGTTGTCGCCCCGGGCGGCTCGGTGCGGGACGCCGAGGTCGTCGAGGCGGCCACCGCGGCCGGCGTGACGATGTACTTCACCGGCACGCGGCACTTCGCCCACTGACGCGTCCTCGTGCCCACTGACAGCCCGGCCGGCCCGAAGGGTGTCGTCGACCTCCCGCAGGAGGTCGAGGTGCTCATCGTCGGGGCCGGGCTGTCAGGGATCGGGATGGCCTTCCGGCTCGGCGAGGCCTGCCCCGACCTGGCGTATGCGGTGGTCGAGGCCCGAGCGGTCTCCGGCGGGACATGGGACCTGTTCCGCTATCCCGGCGTGCGCTCGGACTCGGACATGTTCACCCTCTCGTTCCCGTTCCGGCCGTGGAAGGGCCGCGACTCGATCGCCCGGGGCGGCGACATCCTCGAGTACCTGCGCACGACGTCCCGCGAGCTGGGCATCGAGGAGCGGATCCACTACGGCTGCAAGGTCGTCGGTGCGGCCTGGTCGACGCGTGAGCAGCGCTGGACCGTGCAGATCGTGTCCGAGACGGCCGAGGGCGAGGTGCGTCGGGAGGTGCGCGCCGCATACGTCCACGTCGCCAGCGGCTACTACAGCTACGCCGCCGGCTACACCCCGGACCTGCCCGGGCGGGAGGACTTCGCCGGGCGGCTCGTGCACCCGCAGTTCTGGCCCGAGGACCTCGACCATGCCGGCAAGCGGGTCGTCGTCATCGGCTCCGGCGCGACGGCGGTGACCCTCGTGCCGGCCCTCGCCGCCGAAGCCGGTCACGTGGTGATGCTCCAGCGCACGCCCAGCTACGTCTTCACGGTCCCCGGCTCGGACCCGATCGCGAACCGGTTGCGACGGGTTCTGCCGGATGGTGTGGCGCACAAGGTGATTCGCGGGAAGAACGTCGCCACGCAGTCGCTGCTGTACCGCGTCTCCCGCCGTCGCCCCGCCTGGGCCAGGCGGTTCATCATGAGCGATGTCCGGCGCCGGCTGCCGGAGGACGTCGTGGACGAGCACTTCCAGCCGCCGTACGGAGTGTGGGACCAGCGGTTGTGTGCCGTGCCGGACGGGGACTTCTTCGAGGCGATCCAGTCGGGGAAGGCGTCCGTCGTGACCGGGCACATCGACCGGATCGAGCCGACCGGGGTCCGGCTCACCGACGGACGGGTGGTCGAGGCCGACATCATCGTCACCGCCACCGGCCTCCAGCTCCAGGCGCTCGGCGGGGCGCAGCTCGCCGTCGACGGCGAGCCTGTCTGCCTGGGTGAGCGCTACGCATACCGCGGCGCCATGCTCTCCGGGGTTCCGAACCTGTCGATGACCGTCGGCTACGTCAACGCCTCCTGGACCCTGCGCGCGGATCTCGTCGCGCGCTGGGTGGCCCGGCTGATCCGGCACCTGCGCGACCACAGGTTGGGGGTGGCCGTCCCGATCGCCCCTGACGGTATGCGCGCCGGGCCGATCCTGGAGCTCACCGCCGGCTATGTGCAGCGGGCGATCGGGGACTTCCCCAAGGTCGGCGACCGTGAGCCGTGGACTCTCGTGCAGAGCTATCTGCGCGAGCGCTCGGTGCTGCGCCATGCCGACGTGCGGGACGACATGGTGTTCCTGCCTGTGGGTGCCGAGGTCGAGCGCCTGCCGCACAGTGCCACGGCCCCGGCCGATCTCGGGGTGGAGGAGCTGATCGGCAGCTCGGCCGAGGGCGGGTCGTCATGAGCCGGATGCGATATCTCCCGCAGCTCGATCTGGTGGGCGCGACGGCCGTGGTCAGCGGTGCTGCCGGCGGGATGGGTGAGCACCTGGCCCGCGGGCTCGCCCGACGTGGCGCGTCCGTCATCGCTGCGGATGTGCGCAGCGAGCCGCTCCGTGAGGTGTGCGCCGCGATCCGGCAGGAGAGCCCGGATGCGACGGTGCACGAGTACGTCGTCGACCTCGCGGACCCCTCCGCTGCGGACGAGTTCACCGCCTGGATCCGCAGCGAGCGCCCTGAGGTCCGAGTCCTGGTGAACAACGCCGGCGTCGCCCTCGGCGGGCACCTGACCGAGGTGAGTCGAGAAGACCTGGACTGGCTGCTCACGGTCAACCTGCTCACCCCGGTGCGGATGACGCACGCACTCCTCCCGCTGCTCCTGGAGAACGGTGCGGAAAGTGGCGGCCACGCCCACATCGTCATGATGTCCTCGCTGTTCGGTCTCGTCGCGCCACCCGGCCAGGGTGCCTACAGCACCTCTAAGTTCGGGCTACGCGGCTTCTCCGAGGCGCTGCGCCACGAGCTGGCCCAGAACCGGGCTCCCTGCGGCATCACCCAGGTGCACCCGGGCGGGATCCGCACGAACATCGCTCGTCATGCGCGGGTCGGCACTGGCGCTGACCGGGAGAGGGAGCGGGCCGGCCGCGAGTCCTTCGACCGGCTGCTGCGCTTCCCGGCCGACCGCGCCGCCGAGCTCGTCATCGAGGCGACGATCGAGCGGAACCCCAGGCTGCTCATCGGCGCCGACGCCAAGGCGATGCAGGGCCTCGCCCGGCTGCTGCCGACGCGGCACTGGTCCGTGCTACAGCGGGGAATCTCGCTCGGGGGGCGCTGAGTCCGGCCAGGTCGAGTGGGCCCGGGTCCTGCTCCCCCTCGCGGCGTCGTCCCGGGCTGTGTCCTCGCGGCCCGACCTGTCCCGGACCGAGCCTCGGGCCGGGTCCCCAGAGTCGTCCCAGGGGGCGACGTCCCACGCGCTGTCGTCGCACCTGCTGTCGTCGCCACCAGCGTCGGCCGCGTCCTGGTCCGGATGTGCTGAGTCGCTCCGGTGCCGAGCGTCGTCCGCCCCCGAGTGCCTCTTGGCCAGGGCGGGTGCAGGGTGCTCGGGTGCCGGACGCAGCCGGATGCCGTACATCCTGGCCCGCACGGCGGCGAGGAAGCCGAGCACGAGAACCGCACCCGCCGACCCGAAGCCGAGCCCAGGCTCCAGCGGCAGCACGATCGCGAGCGCTCCGCCTGCCACCCAGGCGAGCTGGAGGGTCGTCTCGATCCACGCGAAGACCCGGCTGTGGCGGGACTCCGGGACCTTCTCCTGGACGATCGAGTCGAGGCAGAGCTTGCCCAGCTGGGTGTGGACGCCGCCGACGAAGCTGACGAGCAGCACGCTCCACAGCGCATAGAAGAACGCCACGGCTATGGCGCTGAGGGCTGCGACGATGCCGAGGATGACGAGCGTCGGGGTCGGAGGCGGCGCCACCCGCTTGTTCCCGAGGAGGGAACCGAGCACATTGCCGACGCCGGCGGCACCCACCGCGAGCGCGACGACCACCGCGGTCGACAGACCGCGCAGGGGGTTCTCCCGGGCCAGGAAGATGAGGAACAGGGTGAGGAAGGCGACGAGGAACCGAGCGCCGCAGACGATGATGAGCGCGTGCAGGACCTGGTTCGGCAGGTTGCGCAGCCGCTCCTCGGGTCGGCTGCGCAGGGGAGGCCGTATGCGTGGGGTCTCGTCCGTGACCGGGGTGTCCACCTGCGCGGGGAGACGGATCGCGAGGACGGTGGCCACCACATACGTGAGGAAGGCGAGACGCAACGACCACTCCGCGCCGAAGCGGCTCACCCCGCCGGCGAGTGCGCCGCCGATCGCCATGCCGACCAGCCCGGTGATCATGACCCGGGAGTTCGCGGTGACGAGATCCATGCGGGTCGGCAGGAGGCGGGGGACGGCGCTCGCGCGAGCCACCGCATACGACCTCGAGGCGACCAGGCAGACCAGGGCGAGCGGGAACACCCAGGGCGACTCCGTGACTATCGCTCCGGCCAGGACCCAGCAGAAGAAGCCGCGCACGGCCAGGGTCGTGCCGATCGCCCACCGTCGTCCGTGACGGAACCGGTCGAGCACCGGGCCGACGAGAGGGGCGAGCAGGACGAAGGGCGCCATGGTCAGCACGAGGAACAGGGCGACAGCACTGCGGGCCTGGTCGGTCGGCATCGCGAAGATGGTCCCGGCGAGTGAGACCGTCAGGGCCGCGTCGCCGGCGACCTGGACGGTGTTCATCTCGATGACGCGCGCCAGACCGCTCTCGTCGGCGCCGTCCCGGCGGGCGAAGCCGGTGAACGCCCGACCGGTCCGCCGGCTGCCCCGGGCCGACGCCCGTGCCGTCGCTCGGGCCCCGGTCCGGATCGCTGTGGTGACCCGCCGCGTGCCCGCAGCCACGCGCCGGTTCGCACCGGTGCCGGCTGGCTCGTCGATGGGCTCCACGCCCATCATTCTCACCCAGATGCGGCGGTCTGCGGGCTACGTTGGTGCCATGGTGAGTCTGCTCGCGCCGACCCGCTGTCCGGTGGGGAGCGGTGACATCGGTCACCTCGACACTCGGCGCTGGACCTTGTGGTGAACCGGAGTAGGAAGGGTTCGTTACGGGTTCGTGATCGAAACTCAGATTTTCGTCTGATGGCTGCGGGCCAATGACTTGCACTTGTCCCTACCGCTGCTAACATCACTGTTGGTCTCCTCGAAGAGCGGGTTCTTGCCCGCTTCGCCAGAAGCCGGGAAAGAATTCTCTCTCTTCGGCAACGCACTACGGGGGGGCGCGAGTTCCATCCACACACACGACCTAGGAGGTCAGCTCGAATGAGCAAGAACATTGGCCGCGGCGTACTTGCCGCTGCCGCGGCTGGAGCCATGGCGTTGACGCTGGGCGCTCCGGCGATGGCCGCGGTTGACGACCCGGATCAGGGCATCAATGTCTCTGTTCCCCCGGAGTATGTCTCGAAGGCAGAGGTCCTTCGGATTGCTGACAGCACCCGCATCCTGACTGCGGTCGAGGCG